>Ga0315279_10000068_pt1 | contig 218890 bp, 240 predicted proteins | sample YL17G06_20_MG_FD_203694 | JGI IMG/M metagenome (GOLD analysis project Ga0315279, IMG submission 203694) | Sediment microbial communities from Yellowstone Lake, YNP, Wyoming, USA - YL17G06_20 | ecosystem: Environmental > Aquatic > Freshwater > Lake > Sediment | place: USA: Wyoming | collected...
CGGCAAGTACCTGCCTGAGCTCGGCAAGTACCTTCAGGTTGGCATTCCAATTGGGCTGTTCCTGATGATCTACCCGGCCATGACGAAGATCGAGTTGAACGAGTTGAAGGAAGCGCTAAGAAGCAAGAGGCAGGTTGGCGTAATCGCCTTCTTCAATTACGCCGTAAACCCCTTCTTGCTCTATGCGCTCGGGTACGCATTCTTCGAACAGATTCTACCTTACTTCGGCCTAATCACAGCTGAGACGGCACGTTATCTCTGGACAGGCTTGATCCTGCTTGGTGTAGCGCCTTGCATTGCAATGGTCCTAGTCTGGACTGATCTGGCGAAGGGTAATGGTCCACTCGGAATTGTCCTTATGGCGTGGAACTCCATTATCCAAGTCCTCACAACGCCGTTGTACATTGCTCTGCTTGTTGGAACATACATCTCCATTGATATCGGTTTGATCGGAGAGAGCGTTCTTCTCTATCTCGGATTACCGTTGCTCTTCGGTGTGATAACCCGAAGGGAGGTTATCAAACGGAAATCTGAGGACTGGTTGAATAGGAAGGTGATTCCCTACTTCAACGCGATGCAGCTTCTAGCACTACTATTCACGATGGTCGTAATGTTCTCTCTGAGAGGAGGCGTAATACTTGATAATCCAAACCTCATCTGGCAGATGGCCATTCCTGTAGTGCTGTTCTTCTTCTTGCTTTTCAACCTAGTATACTATACAACCAAGCGCATGGGTTACAACTATGAAGATGCATGTACTATGGGCTTTCACTGCACCGGAAGGAACTTTGAACTCGCAATAGCCATAGCGCTAACAGCTTTTGCATCGATGCCAATGGTGGCAGTTTCGACCGTGGTTGGTCCTCTCATAGAAATTCCAGTGATGCTTACCATTGTTTGGATGGCGCTTCGAAGGCGAAAACACCTCCAGGCAATCAGCGTAGAAACCAAGTCCGCTCAGAAAGTTGGAAAGGGCGGAGTCTGCTAGCAGAGGTTTTGGTCGTGTTGCAGGATGAGGAAAACCCAAGGACTTGTGCATGCGCTGCCAGGCATTCTGACCTGATGCGTGCTCCCCCTATTCGAAGTTCCAGTCCTGATTGGTCTTGTGAATGTGGCTTTGTGGGCGAAGAAGCATTACTTCCGCCAGCCACAAGTCGAAGTGGCAACAGTCACGCTTCCAACCGCATAGCGAAGGGCAACTGATCTAGCGCAGAAAATCTTCCTTAGTCGCGTACGTCCTAGTATAGCCAAGCCCGTAGGGGCTTTTTGGCTTCTTTCAAGGCGAAGCGGAATGCCTCTTTCCCCTTGTCGAAATAGTACCATTCATCTTTCCCGCCAGCTATGTACTGCCTTAGCTTAGGGGCCCACACCTTATCGCAGATGTTAACGCAGTAACTACCCCTGTAAGTTCCGACGAAAATGAACCCGCCATTCTCATGGTTCTTGAGGTTACCCTCGATTCTGACTCCTTCATCTTCGTCCAATGCCTCAATGTAAACCAGCAAATCCTCTTCCGTGTTAATGGGTCGTTCAGAATACAGTTCAATCGTTCGCGGACTGCGAGCTCTGCTCTTGGGCATGTTGCGCGGCACTTGTCCCATTCTGGTTCTGTTACCTTGTTGTTTGGTAGCTCACCGCAATCGACTGAGGGATTACCTGCTGGTCTACGGGTTCCCATACCATCGCTTCACCTTGGGGCGCGTCGGGCGCGAACCTCACGCCTCCCAGCCAGCAATTCACTGGCGAGCTTGACTTTGCGTTCCAGAGTTTCCATATGATTTGAAAAGCGACAAGAGTCTTCCCTGTTCCGGTGGCCATCGTCAGAAGAACTCGTTTCTTACCAGACAGTATGGTTTTGATTGACCGATTAATCGCGATCTCTTGATAGTATCGCGGGGGTTTCCCGGGCACTCGATACCCAGGTGCAAGTATTCGCTCAGCTACCACATCATCTGTGATGCCCTCAGCTTGCCTAAGACGGGTCCAAAGCTCGTCCGGTGACGGAAATCTATCAATCTCAGTCTCCTTGCCAGTTATGAAATTATGTTCAAGGATTGCTTTTCCGTTGGTTGCAAACGCAAACTTAACGCCAAGAGTCTGAGCATAATCCTTCGCCTGTTGCAGGCCGTCAGCAGCATCTCGATAAGCTGATTTGGCTTCGATTATGCCGATCATGTAGTCACGCCTATAGCGGAGAATGTAGTCGGCACGTTTCTGTGAGCGCCGTCTGCAACGATTTTCGAGTACAACGATCCTGCCATCGGTGAAAGTTTTTTGCTCGCTGATCTGCTCGTCAGTCCAGCCCGCTTCGTAGAGTTTTGGTAAGACGTATTTCCTGCAAGTGTCGGCTTCGGTGATCGGCGTAGAACCACTTCACTGTGAGAACATGTCACCTTCCATGAGCTATTACTGTTTATGTCACTACTCCGCTCTTTGTAGCTAAAATCAAGCCCTGTGTTCGCAGACCATAGGGCAGTATTCGGTCGGTTCAGCGCTTCTTTGGGGGTTCAAATCCTAGCTCTCTCTCAATCATCTTGATGTAGAAAAGCGAGATTTGCAGGTGCTTCTCCAGCTTCTTCACACGTCGCCGAACCCGCTCCAGGCCTTCCAATGTTTCGATGGCCTGCTTCAACGCGGCCTTACGCCTCATTCACTGCGCCCCGGTTATGATTTCCGAATTCAAGTCTTGGACTGTAGAGTAGAGCTATTCGAGGCATCCCCTCAGCCGACGCATTGAGTCGTTGAGACACCTTAACAAGTCACCTTACGCTTTTCAAATCTACTTTTGGGCTCGGCGTGCTGGTCAAGGCTTACCGGGCTTAGGATTGTGAATTGTTGGCTTCGAAGCTGCTCTATTACGACGGTCAGAACCTGCGCACAATAATCCTGCAAGGCCACCTTCGCGGGCTAGCCTGGGATCGTCAGGATCGTTTTCCGATCGTTGTGGGCAATGGCGGTCGAGTCCTAAAGGTTCAGGAGGATGGCCCTGTTCCCCTTGATTCTGGGACACGGCATAACCTCCGGGCCGTATCCGTAAACCCAACAGACGGTCGCGCGCTAATCGTTGGCAACGCTGGGACGGCCCTGCTTCTGGAGGGAGAACGGTTCACGAAGGTACCAGTGCCTACCTTCGAAAACCTGCGTGCAGTGGCATGGAACCATGACGGGTCGATAGCCCTGTTAGCCGGAAACAACGGAACCTTGCTCAAGTTTTCGCAGGGAGACGTTGTGCCGGTCGACGCGGGAAGGGCGAACCTGCGGGGCATTTCGTGGCGGCCAAAATCCGAGGGCGCACTCATCGCATCCAATTGTTTCGCCGAGGAATTCATCCCTTCACCGAACCTCTTCAATTACGAGGCGGAAACGAACATTGCAAAACCCCTGAACGAAGGACGAGCAGACATCATCGGGGCAGATTGGAAGTGGAATGGAGAATCGGCGCTGGTTGTGGGGTATGATGTTGTATGGCATAATGGATTCATCGGGACCTTCAACGGAACGACGCTTTCACCCGTCCCGTTCGAGAACAAGCACATCTATCCCGTCGCCGTTGCGTGGAAACCATCCGCCGACCTCGCGGCGATCGTGACCGCAACCGGACAGGCCGGCATGGCCAAGGGCACCGTCTTCCTCTGGAACAGCAAATCCCTGAACCCGATATTCAGTGATGCGGAATTCTTCTTCAGCGATGTGGCGTGGGATTGGAAGGGCGCTAGGCTTGCGGCGTTAGCGTCAACGGAGACTAGAACATTCAATGCATGACTTTTTCGTGTTTTTCATGCGCGGGTCGGTGGTGCGCACAGACAAAAATGACAGTTCAAATTACGGTGCTCGCACCAACATACCCACACACGCACTAAAACGACGAGCCCATGAAGTAAGAGAATCCGCACAGTTCGCACAACTCGAAGTAAGATAATGAAGTCTAGAATGCTTATCGTGGTCGCCGTTGCCGTATCCGTTTCAGTGGCGGCGACGATTCTATTGATACAGAAACACGAAACAACATGGACGTCTTACGGGATAACATGGAATGTTGTTCCAGTAATGATTCTTACCGTCGTTCTTCCAGCAACACTTGCAGTAGTCATCAACTATCTGTATTGGCGTCCACGATACAGGGTGCCCTGAATCGACATCCGCCGATGCCGAACAGCTGACACGAACAGCCATAAACCGAACAGAGCCCGCATTGCCCGGTTCTTTTGCGTTCGAAATCGCTGCCGGCAATGAGTGGACATCCAGAAATAGTCTCTTCGTGTTCGAATTTGGTTCGGGGTGTATCCGACGAGCCCAATTGCTCGGCCTAGTTTGTTCAGGGGTGAGATCTTACTCCTGATAATAGTTGACGGGCTTTTCGGGTTCGCGGTTGGCTTCAGCTCTCCCTCCGTCGCGCCGTTAATCGTCGCCATCGGGGTTAGCATAACATTCGTGGGTCAAGCTCAAACCATCGGAGGCCTGGGCGCCACATTTCTTCGCTTGCCCATTGGTGTCTTGATTGATCGAATTGGGCGAAAACCCTTCATTCTCATAGGGGGACTCGTGACGCTGGTTGGTTTCTTTTCGTACTCTTTCGCCACATACTGGGTTCTGTTGGGCGCGGGCATCGTGCTAGTGAGTTTGGACCAGGCGATTCGCGGGACAGCTTCGTACGCGGCGCTCGGCCACGCAACCACAACGCAGGGACTTGGAAAGATTTTCAGCATTGACCTTGGCGTAACTGAAACGGCCGCCACACTGGCACCGCTCCTTGGGGGTTTCTTAGCGACCGCGATGGGTCTCCCGAGACAAGTAATTTTCACAACTTCCGCCGCTCTCGTTGCAACTGCTCTCGGGGTCGTGGTTCTGGGCTACAAACAAGAGCCAATCCAGCGAACCGAAGCCGCAGCCGGGTCTTGGTGGGGGTTCCTACGCCCCGACAAAAGCCTCATACCTTTGCTGGTGGTAGTGGCGCTCGATTCAGTCGCATGGAGAATCAGCTTCCCCTTCTGGGCGTTGTATATTTTCAAAGAGATGAAATCTACCCCAGAACAGTTAGGGATAGCATTGGCAATCTCCGCTGGAATCCCAGCGCTGACGGGTTTCACGTTGGGTTCCAAGCTCGACAAGCTCGGCGGGAGGCCTTTTCTGGCGGCTAGTGAATGGTCCGCTATTGGTTGTTTTCTGCCGCTTTTGTTGGGTTGGAGACCTGAGTTCGCGTACATATCCGCCGTATTCGCTGGTTTCGTCTACAGCTTATGGATGCCCGCCCTAAACGCTCACATTGTTCTACATTACGGACGAGAGAGATACGGTCAGACGTTTGGGATACTGGCGCTCGTTGCCGGCATGGCATCAGCCGTGTCCCCAATCCTAGGTGGGTGGATGTGGGACAACATATCACCACAATCCCCCTTCATACTCAACCTAGTCCTAGCCATCATAATCGGTTTCATAATCTGGTTCAAAATCAAAGAACCAACTCCAGCGGCGACCTAGGAAGCGAGCACGTGCGGTCAGACACGTGTGGTACCCTTGGTGCGCGCCCCCCAAAATAATGAACGAACGATCGTCTGTGGATTGTTGTTAGTTGTTGTGTGCGCGCACCATTAGACCCACACACCAAGAATCATCTCTTATGCGAGTGCAGCGAGCACATGCATTTTTTTGTGTGTGTGTGCGCACCAACATACCCACACACACGAAAATAACCGTTCCAATCGTGACGCTCGCATCATCGGACCACGCAGAAATCAGAGAAGAAAAATTCATGTGCGTTTATGTCCAACGTCTTAAATGAGATTCTGAGATTAACAGGTGCATGAATGCGAGAGAATGAATCGAAGAATTGTTGTTGGAGTTGTACTGCTGATCGTAGCGGCAGTGTATTTCCTCATTGCGCCTGCGTTTATGGTTTCAGATGGGACGGGGGTAGTTCTTTGGGTAAACATCATACTCGGAATCGTTCTTGCGGTATTGGGGATCGCTCTGCTTGCAACGGGATTGAGAGGTAAGAAAGAAAGCGCTTAGGTCGCGACGACCGTTCTTACTTAGTGAAGCGCTTTGTGGCTCCATGCTCCTTCCTTGAGTTTCAGGCCTTCGATGCCGAAGCTCCAAGAGACCTTCGGAATGATTCGTAGGTACTTGCCAGGGCCGAACATTCCCTTGTGATCCGCTACTTCTGCGGTTCCGTATACTCTGATTGCTCGAGGTCTCCATGGTTCAACTGACTTCAAGTCGTCGATGGTTAGGGCGACCGAGGTTCTGCCGTTCTTGACGTTCTTGTATTTGCGTGTTCTGAGGAGGATGTCTTGGCTGTGGCTTCCAACGTAGAAGTGCTTGCCGTCGAACTCGAATGCTACCGGCACAACATCAGGTTGGCCATCAGAGGAGACCGTGGCAAACCTGCACAGGCGCTGCGACTTCATATACTCAATCTCAGGCTCCGAAAACACAGGCGACACCAGTGTTCAGAACACTGACCAAGTATAAATTGACTATTTCGCCTTCAGCGGGTGCGCTCACACACGAAACCAAAGTCGCGCAAAGTTGGCTCAGAGTGGCTTCGGTATACTAGACAGCATTCAAACTTTGATCTGCGATGTTGATGGCTTCGTCGATTTGTTCGCGGGTGACTGTAAGAGGTGGTGCGACGCGGACCACTTGACCGTACAAGCCACAGGGGTACATTAGCATCCCTCTCTCTAGCGACTCGGTGAGGAACTTCTTTGCTGCTGCAGCATTCGGCTCACGATCTGTGCCAGGAACAATGAACTCAATCGCCGTCATCAACCCTAATCCGCGAGCATCACCAATCACTGGATGCTTCGTCTTTAGTTCTCTCAGTCGCTTCAGGAGGTACGCGCCTTGGTCTTTCGCATTTTGTAAGAGCTTTTCGTCTCGGATTGTCTCTATTGTGGCTATGGCTGCGGCACATGACACTGGGTTACCGCCGAAGGTTGTGCCGTGAACCGTGGGCCCCCAACGGCTCATCAGTTCACTCCGCGCGCATACCACACCCAACGGAAAACCGGAGGCTATCCCCTTCGCAATCGCCATAACGTCCGGCGTTACGTCGAACGCTTGCGCCGCGAACCATTCGCCGGTTCTGCCGAAACCAGTCTGCACCTCATCGAATATGAGCAGAATATCATTAGTCGTGCAGATTTCTCGTAGGCTTTTCAGAAATTCTTTGGGCGGCATAATATAGCCGCCTTCTCCCTGAATCGGTTCAACAATTATGGCTGCAACCTGTGATGGCGCGATAATCCTCTTCAGCACTGTCTGCAAGGCGCCAAGCGCTTCGTCGACGCATTGTGACGGGTCGTCTGGATGTGAGGAGTGGTATGGGTCTGCGTATGGGGCATGGTATACGCTGGGGAGGAAGGGTTCGAGTTCCGTACGGTAAATCGCCTTGGAGGCTGTGAGAGTGGCGGCTCCGTATGTCCGTCCATGGAATGCTCCCGTGAACGCGATTATCCCTGGTCTCTTTGTTACGTTGCGAGCGAGCTTGATGGTTCCTTCAACTGCCTCGGAGCCGCTGTTCCCAAAGAAGAACATGTCCATCGCGCCGGGAAGAATCTCAGGCAACATCTCCGCTAGTCGAAGCACAGGTTCATGAAGCACGACCCCCACTGGGCCGTGGATCATCTTCTACATCTGCTCTTTCGCCGCGGCCACGATCCGTGGATGGTTATGGCCCACGTTCACAACGCCGAAGCCCGCCATGAAATCCATGTACCTCTTCCCGTCGAGACCATACAAGTAAATCCCCTCAGCCCTCACCACGGGGAGGTTCGGCCAGTCTTGCGCGAATACCGGGGCAAGCAGTTTCTCGCGTCGACTTGCCAGTTCTGCAAAACTGCTTCGCTTCTTCACGTCCGATTCCTTCTCCTTCACGGTCACGGTAGACTTCAAACCCAACTCACTTCCACAAACAAAACAAACATTACGAGATTTGCATTACGCTCCGTGCATGATGTAAGGTAGTGATGAATAACCTGTGGCTTTCATTATCACAAGTGACGCAGCAACCACGATGATCGTAGCAATAGCAACGTAATCTCCGACTCTGAGCTTCGCCTCTTCAACATAGGTTCTGGCTGCAGGGGAACCGAACGCTCTACACTCCAGGGCGGTCTGGAGGGTCTGTGAGAGTTTCAGGAGGTAGAGAAGGAGCGGAGTAAGTACGCTAGTGTATACCGCCGCCTTTCTATAGATAGGCATCTTATCGATGTCCCGCCCCCGCAACTTCTGAGCCTGGATCACGTTGGTCCAGGTCTGAAAGACCAACGGCACGAAACGAATGCCCGTGACAAATATCATCGTAAACTGATAGGGAACCTTCAGCTTGCCGAGGGTCGCCGCGATTTTGGTCATCGGGGTCGTCATAGTTAGGATTGGTAGAGTGAAAACCACTGCTAGAACTCGCATGAAGACAAGGGTCCCGAACAGAAAACCTTCCAGCGTGTAGGCGGCATAATTGCGACTACCAACCATAAGCACACCAAGCCGGAACAATTCGGTGTTACCGAAACGGTACGTGAACCCTTGCAGGAGCACGAAGAACAAGTACGTTCCAAGAAGCACTTTCAAGATCACACCCAGTCTCCTAATCTCAATTCCGCCCAGAACCCACCACCCAATTAGGAAGGCTATCCACAGCCCGAGCAGAAGGTAGTCTAATGCGAAGAAGCTCACGGCGAAGCTCGCCAATACGAGCAGCATCTTCGTGATCGCCTGCAACCCATGAATCGGCGTATCCTTTCGAACATACTCTATACTCGCCATCCTATGCGCCCTCCAAACCTAGCGACTCGATCATCGAGTCCACAGTCAAGATTCCCTGCGGTACGCCGTAAGGTTCCAGTTCCTTATCCAACAGGGCGATAGGGGGTGGCTTGATGAAAGCCTTCTTCAACGTATCAATCTCCGAGAACGCCTTCGCGGTGGGCGCATCCAACAGAACCTCGCCTTCACACATGACCACCGTCCTGTCGGCGTATTGGGTGACCAAGTTCATGTCGTGAGTTATCATGATGACCGTATGTCCAGCCTCATTCAACTTCCTCGCCAACTTCGCAATTCTATGCCTTCCGCGATAGTCCTGTGCAGTCGTGGGTTCATCCATAATCACGACTTCTGGGCGCATGGCAATGACAGCTGCGACTGTCAGGCTCCTTCGATCCCCGAAACTCAATCTGAACGGAAACGTGTCCCATTGTTCACCGAGGCCGACGAAACCCAACGCCTCATCCGTCCTACGCTTAATCTCGTCTTCAGGGAGTTTCAGATTTTGCAGCCCAAACTCAACTTCCTTCTGGCAGGAGATGGTGAATAACTGTTCATCCGGGTTCTGAAGCACAAGCCCCATGGAGTTCGCGAGCTCCCCCGTCGTGAAGTCCTGAATATTCTTCCCTTTGAGTAGGACACGCCCGCGAGTTGGTTTAAGTAGATTCAGAAATTGCTTGACAAGGGTCGTCTTCCCTGAGCCGTTCTGTCCGACGATTCCTATCATCTCCCCCTTTCGAATCTGGAGGTTCACATTCCTCAACGCGGTGACGGGAGGAAATCCTGGGTACGTGAAAGTCAGATCTTGACATTCCAGCACAACATCCCCTCCATGAAATGTGCTGGCTTTCGTCATGGCGCGTGGGTGCAGCGCTTTCCGTTCGATCATGTCCACAATCAGTTTCTTGCCTTCAGTAATCGTCATCGGAACAGGCTGACTAGGAGCTATTCCATGGCCGAGCGATGCGATCTGCGGTACCTGCACCCCAACTTTGTCGAGAAGCTCGACCTGAGAGAAGACCTCCTCAGGAGTGCCTTCGCCCACGATCTCCCCCTTGCTGAGAACAATTACTCGATCCGCGAATCCAAGCATCTCCTCGGACGCATGCGTTGTCAGAACCGTAGTCATATTGTACTTTTTCTTTAGATCGACGAGGGCATGGAATACCTCCGTCGTCCCTATGGGGTCGAGTTGAGACGTTGGTTCGTCGAGAACAAGCAGCTCCGGTTGCATGCTTAGCCCCGCAGCGAGGACGAGGCGCTGTTTCTGCCCTCCTGATAGTTCGGAGGGTGAGCGCGATTCCAATCCTTGCATTCCGACCGCTTCTAGGGCCCATTTCGCCCTCCTCATGATCTCTTCTCGCGGCACGCCCAAGTTCTCGGGCCCAAACGCAACTTCCATCAGGACATCAGGGTTGATGAGTTGGCCCTCGGGGTCCTGTGTCACAAAACTGATCTTCTGAGCCAATTCGTAGACGGGATGTTCATAGACATCCATCCCGACGACGACTGCTTTCCCCTCCGTTGTGCCTTCATAGATGTTCGGAATTACGCCTGTAAGGTGATGGCAGAGGGTCGTCTTCCCTGCGCCATTAGCCCCCATAACAGCAACAATCTCTCCACGAGCGACCTTCAAGTTGATCTTCACGAGAGCCTTTGCACCATCCGGATAACTGAAAGAGAGATTCTGAACGTCCACTATCACGTCAGTCATTCTTGCACTTCACTCGATTCGAGTTCGGTCCAGGCCCAACTAGGTCCCAAGAAAAAAGGGAAAGAGGGAAAGAGGGTAGAGTAACCTACCACAAGACGTCTGGCGGTTTGGCCATTCCGCTTCTTCGAAGCGCCTCTATGATGGGAACTGCAATCAGCGACAGGACAAATCCGAAGAGAGGCATGTACCAGGTGTAGATTCCCCAAGCCATCAAGTAGAGCAATGCTGATGGGAAGGCGAAGAGAATCCAGTACAACCAGAAGGACGGCGAAATGTACCACGCGTTCATGGCCATCCAGCTGCCCAAGAAGACGCCGATCGATCGTTGCTTCACATCCGAGCTTCTAGACCATTCGTAAACGTACTTGCTTCCGAGTGGAGACGCGAGCACGATGGTGGGCAGTAGCCAGTAGTATAGTGTCGCGAGGAAGTAGTTAGCTGTGGAGATCGGGGGCCATCCGCCGACAACGCCTGGGTAGAAGAAGAGCACGATGAAGAAGATAGCGGTCATCAGAGCCTGCCAACCCAAGAAAGCCCATCGATATTTCTTCACATTGAACGCCAATGCAACGAAGATTTCTGGTACGAGAACAACCGCGATTGCATCGATTATTCCTAGCGGGAAGGCTGGTGGAGCAATGAACATGCCGATGATTCCTCCGATAAAGGCTGCGACTGCGCCACCAATTGGACCCAATACTAGTGCGCCGAGCGCTGCAATGACAGTCGCCAAAGGCCAGTAGCCGCCGCCGCCTGCGTACGGTAAGAGCGGCACAAGCGATGTGACGCCCACAAGCGCGCCGTAGACCGCTATCCAAGCAATTGGAGTTCCAAAGAGGTACAGTCTGCTTTTGGTTTTAGCTGCCAATTTCGATCACTCTTTGTGTTCAGTTCTTGAGGGCGAACGATACGCCGCTTAGCACTAGGCCGGCGATGACTAGACCAACAGCGAAGGTCCAGAAGGGTGCGAATAGTCCTATTGTCGGATCTGCTGGGCCCCAGAACCATCCTACGACTCCACCTGGGTGGGTCTTGAACCAGCCCGGTCTGACCATCATGTTGCCTGCGTCCATGATGTAGGGAAAGATGAAGGTCAGAAGGCCGACTAGAAACACTGCAATTCCTGTGTACATCAATAGAGGTTTTGTAGCCTTAGCCATTTTCATTTAATCCTCCGTTCGCGAGATGACGAACACTGTGCTTATTTGCCTTTGCGAATTCAAGTGAGCTTTTCCCTAAGTTGACAGACAGGCAAAGGCTTTTTGCTCATCAAAATTCCGCGTGAAACATCCAGCTGTGGCTTCACCAAGCCGACGGTGTACGATTCTTCGAATGGTTTTCATTCCTGTGCGGAGAACAAAAGGCTGACTTAGGAATGTTAGCGGACATCCGCATCAGGCCTGCCGTAAGGGGCGACCTGCAGCAAATTTCGCATTTTCTGAACGAGAACGAGTTGCCGACCGTCGGGGTCGAAAAATGCGTCGAGAACTTCGTCGTCGCACAAAGCCGAAATGGTTCTTGGGTTGGCGTTGCTGGGCTTGAAGTTTATGGCAAGAGCGGCCTGTTGAGGTCGGTCGCAGTTGACCAGCGGTTCAGGGGCATGGGCCAGGGCCGGGCCTTAGTGGACGCTGTTCTTCGGAACGCCAGAGCGAAAGGCCTCGAAAGAATCTACTTGCTAACTGACACGGCGCAGGCCTACTTTAGTGGCCTCGGCTTCGAAGTTGTTGGCCGAAAGGATATCGACGAGGCCGTGAAGGCTTCGCCTGAGTTTCCGGAGTGCGGCGAGGGTGCGGCCGCGATGCGGAAACTGCTCAGCTAGGTGTAGATAGAAAGTTCCAAATTCCCCGCTAGCACAGCTTGTAAGCAGGAAGATAGCTTGGCAGTCTACATCCTGCTCTCGAAGTTAACAGCGGAAGGCCGAAAAACAGTACGTGAGAATCCAGGGCGCATTCAGGAAGTAAATAAGGAAATCGAGAAATTCGGGGCGAAGGTCCTCTCACAATATGCTACACTTGGCGCCTACGATTTCGTTAACATCGTTGAGGCACCAGACAACAAAACCATAGCGAAAGTGTCCGTCGAACTTGGCTCTAGGGGAACAGTAGAGATTACGACACTTCCAGCGATGGCGTTAAGCGAATTCGTCGCCACCGTAAAAGGCTAGCAACCTCTCCCACATAGCCAGCCCGTAGGAATCGGCCGCGCACCCACGGGACATGCTAAAGATTAGTTATGGTGTGTTTCGAAGTAAGCGACGCTGGCGGCCTAAAGTTATATTTCGCATTCTTGAACTGATGCGCCACTCAAACTTCAGACATTTCGGGCGACGCTAATGCCTTCAAAGGACAAAGATGTCTTCTATTTGAAATTGCAGTGGATGTCTGCCAAGGACGACGCTGAACGGAAGAAGCTGGCTGAACAGATCAGGCAGCTGTTGTCCCAGCAAAAAAAGTAGATAGGGCCTTTTGAATTGTCCCCCACAGCCCGCCCATTTGGCGTCACGCTCCTAGCAGCCCTGCAAATTCTGCTTGGAATCCTTGAACTTCTAGGCGGGGCAGCCTTGGCCGTCGTTACCTTTGTCCTCCCCGAAATGTTTCCGCACGTGCGGTTTTTCGCATCAAGGTCAATGTTTTCGGGGTTAGGTTTGGTTGCTTTCGCTTTGGTTGACTTCATTCTGGCTTATGGGCTGTGGAAGGGGAAGGGGTGGGCTTGGGTTGGTTCACTCATCTTTGCTGTAATCGGGCTCGTCTTCTCGGCTCTGTCATTGTTCATGAGGCCTCGGCTAGGAGAGGGCGTTTCCCTAATCCTGGACTTGGTGATACTCTACTACCTTATGCAACCCCGCGTCCAAAGCTACTTTGGTAAAGGAAAAGCTTCAGGCGTTGCGTCAACGAGCAGTACAGGATCCGAGGGACGATGAGCAGCCCCCAAGTTACTCTCAGCGCTATTCAAGAAGCAAAAGTCAGGATTGTAAATGTCGCATACCGCACGCCACTGTACTATTCACCGCGGTTAAGTGCGCTGACCAAGGCGAATGTCTACCTAAAACTCGAATCATACCAGCCAATCCGAGTCTTCAAAATCCGAGGGGCCGCCAACAAGATACTCAAGCTCAACCCGGACGAGCGCAAACGTGGCTTGATCGCTGCCTCCTCCGGCAACCACGGCTTAGCCGTATCATACCTCGCAAAGATGACCGGAACCCACGCGACGATCGTGGTTCCAACGAACGCGGTGCAGGAGAAAGTAAAGGCCATTGAAGAGTACGGGGGTATAGTTGTGAAGCACGGCCTCTTCCACGATGAACGCTTCGAGAAGGCGATGGAGATTCAGAAGGCCACCGGAGCAGTACTAATACCGCCCTTCGACGACCCCGACGTAATTGCTGGGCAGGGGACTGCCGGCCTAGAAATCTACGAAGACCTACCCGAAGTCGAAAGGGTAATCGTGCCAATTGGCGGGGGCGGGCTAATCTCAGGAATTTCAACCGCGGTCAAAAGCCTGAAACCCGGTGTGAAGGTGCTCGGGGTTGAACCGGAGAAGGCCTCCTCAATGTACCAGTCCGTCAAGAATGGCAAAATCACGCGCCTCTCTGACACAACCTCAATCGCTGACGGGCTTGCTACACGCGAACCCGGTGCGCTAACCTACGAGATAGTCAAACGTAACGTTGACGACATAGTCCTCGTAAGCGAGGAACAAATAGAGAAAGCAGTTTTCACCGCAATGAATGAATGTCACTTGGTGATTGAGCCTTCAGCCGCCGCCGCAATTGCAGCATTACTTGAGAAAATCCGTCCTAAGCCAGAAGAGAAAGTGGTCGTGGTTGTGAGCGGCGGAAATGTTTCTCTGAAAACTCTCGCCACCGTCCTGTCCAAGTATGGTTAGCTTTTGAAGCCTATCTGGAACATGTGGTCTAGGTCGTAGTTGCTGAAGCACCGAAAGGCTATGAGTGTCCTCGTTCGGGTTATGCCGCGCACTTTCACGAATTCCTCAGTTACCACTTTTGCGAGGTCTTCAGCTTCCTTGACGCGAACTATGGCTACGAGGTCGAAGTCTCCGGCTACAGAGTAAACCTCTGTCACCCCGCCGATCTTCAGAAGTTCATCAGGAACTGCGGCGATGCGTTCCCGCTCAGCGTTCATCATAACGAACGGTTCATCATAACGAACGCGGTTATCATCACGAAGCCTCGGGTTTGCTACGTCGGATAGGCCGTCTTCTAAAATGCTCCTAGCTTTTAGGAGAGAATCAGTGCAAAAAGAAGCCATATCCCAACGCCAAGCGACACCCATCCCCACAACCTGTAGAACGCAAGGCCGATAACTGGGACTAAGACAAAGGCCGCTAGCAGAGCTCTCACAACTGTGGGTAAGGCCGGCTTTGCACGTTGCTTCAGTGTTAGTAATCCGCATTTCCAGCAGAACCTATCTCCAGAGTATAGGCTGGCGCCGCAATTCGCGCATGCTACGGTCGGTTGAGGGATGCCTATTGGGACCCCACAATGTTCGCAGTAATTGTATTGATGCGAGGTTGGTGACCCACACTTGGGGCAGAAAGGTAACCCAGCTCCATTGTCCGATTCTTGCGTCATTCCGTATCTCCATCTGAATATGCTCTTTAAAGAGGATTAAACTTGCGTATGCTAGGCAGATGAATTGCTTGCTAATCGTCCAAATCTCCGACATTCATGTAGGTCCCGAGTTTCGGGACGACATCTTCCATCGGGCGGTTGATGAAATCAACGAGCTCGACCCCGACCTTCTCTTGGTGACTGGCGACCTTACCGAGAACGGTTTGCTTTCACAGTACGAAGGCGCGGCTGAATTAATGAAGCAGTTCAATTGCAAGCATAGGTTGTACACGAGCGGTAACCACGACTACCGCAGCACGGGATACCTACTGTTCCGCCAATTCTTCCCCTCAAAGCCAATGATGCGCACCAAGGACCTCCTAGTTCTAACCCTAGGTACTGCCCGCCCTGAACGCAATGATGGTGAGGCGGGGCACCGGCAAATCGTTTGGCTTGAAAATGTCCTGCGAAGGGAGAAGAGGAGGTTCAAGTTGGTTATGATGCATCACCATTTGGTGCCCGTCCCGGACACTGGCCCTAATACGATTCCAATCTTGGATGCCGGAGATGTTCTGCGCGCCTTAGACCGTTCTGGGGTAAGCCTAGTTCTCTGCGGGCATAGGCATAGGCCGTGGAAATGGACTCTAAACCGCATCCCCATAATCCACGCTGGCAGCCTATCATCCGAACGCCTCCGCGGTTTCTTCTCCAATTCCTACAACATAATCGAAACCAACAAGCACCAGTACCGCGCTTGGCTGAAGATCGTGAATGGGCCAAAGTTGGACTTCAAGAGAATAATTGCAGGGGAGTCGGCGCTCGCATCGATCCCGTTCCTAAACCGATACGCTTGACACCAATCGCGCACCTGGCGCGTGTGGAAGTAAGAAACGGTATCCATGAAGAAGTCAGTTTTCCTCTCTTTCTAGCCTGAACTTCAATTCTGCCCTGGCATAGTTCTATTCACCATGTTGAGTACCGTTAATTCGCGGCACAACGCGCGAAACATGGCACCAACGGTTAATTCGATTTTATGACGTGAACGTTCCATAACCGGAGAAGTGAGGTGAGAAAATGAGAAAACAGAGAATGTTCGCAATGGCATTCCTGCTCCTTGTCCTAGTCTCGGTCCTTAGTTTGCCGCAAGGATTCGCCGGTAAGGCTGTGGCTGGGAAACAAGTGAAACCATCCGCATCTAGCCCCCAGCAATACAGCTACGCGACCGTTGGCACTGTGTCCAGCCCAACAGCAAGTTGCGGAAACCTAGGAGTGAACGGGTTTTACGGAGACGTTTTGGTAACGCATGGAAAACTGATGATTGGACTAACGTTCGTCAACCCCAGCAGCACCTACAGCGTAGCAGTCTCGAAAAACAATGACTACGGGGTATGCGACGGAACTTGGAAATCTCTCGGCTCGATCAACACTGACGGAGCAGGCAAGGGAGAACTAGTACAAAAGGACGGGTTATCGAGCGGTTCGTACGTATTCGAATTCACAGACAGCGCAGGCAACCTAGCTTACGCAACCCCCTCCATATCCCTGTAGGTTCTTTCGCAGAGAATCAACAGGGCCACCTTCTCCTCTTTTCCAATGCCTAATCGTGTTAGGTTTCTTCTTTTCTTGCAGTGAAGATTGTTGCGATTGTTGGCTGCGCCTTGTGGCTGCGAATTAATTCGATCCGGTCCTCCGCGCTTACTTCTCCTTCTTCCTTTACGGAGAAGTAGAATCCACTTCGGCCGCTTGCTTGAAATCGGCTTACCATTTCCATTGATCCGAACTTTATGCCGAGCTTGTAGCATGGAAAACGTGGCTGGGTCACCACAGCCGTCGCAGAGCCGATTCGATACTCATCCCTAAGGCGGACCTCGTCTTCCAGGAGTCCCTGAGTCGTCAGGTTTTCGCCGAACATTCCCCAGGGTATTGATGTTTGGTTTAATTCTCGTTTCCAGATTTCGTAGTGCTCTGAAGGGTATGCGTACAAAGCTTTCTTAGGACCCCGTGGGCGGTGAGGTCAGCTTGAGTGTCGCCATCCAACCCTAAGGTACGGATTCTCACCCGTCCGGTAACCGGTTCTTTGAAGATCCCCGTAGCTACGTTGTGGCTGTTCCAGAGGACATTTCTGGGTGACCCTACGTTCACGGATACGACTCGTCCTGTGCCCATCGAATGTTCCTACACTCTGACCTATTCTGGGGTCATGAGTTCCGCGACCAAAGTGATAAGTTTCTGGGCTGACGCATGGTCTTTGTCCAATGTTGGGTTGTACGCGGTTAGGTTGAAGACTTTCAATTTGCCGGTTTTCTGCAAGGCTCTTACCACTGTTTTGACTTCCTCGAGTGTTAGGCCGCCAGGTTCTGGGTAGTTTACGGCGGGGATAATTGTCGGGTCGATTGAGTCGACGTCTAAGTGGCAGGTTATCCAGTCGGCGTGATCCGCGAGGTAGGTTGCAGCCTGGTCGGCTATCTTCGATATACCTTCCTCGTGCACCGTTGATGCGGGGTAGAGTTTGATTGGTGAGGATGACATGGCTTCTGATTCGAGGGGGTCAAGGGCCCGGCTGGCCAAGTGGACAACGTTCTCCTCTTCAAGCAACGGCCTCGCATCCTCTATGTTTTGGTTTAGTTTGGGGCCGCGGCCGCAAGCGAAAGCGAGGGGCATCCCGCCAAGGAACCCTGAAGTCGTTGTTTCGGGGGTGTTGAAATCTCCGTGGGCATCCACCCACAACATTCCAGGTTTGCCTTTGAACCTGCTCTTGAACCCGGCTAGTGTCCCTGTTACAAGAATGCATTCTCCGCCAAGGCAGAATACGAAATCGTCAGAGCCAACTCTGCTTGCCATTACTTGCGCGGCGTCCATATCGAGCAGGTATTGTGGGAAATTCTTGAGATTCGGTGGGCCCCGGTCTTCAGTTATCAGTGTCAAGCGAAGGTCGCCTAGGTCGGTGAAGTGCGTAGCGGATTTCGCTAGGGTTTCGGCAATTCCCGCCCAACGTAGGGCCCCTACGGCCTTGCCCATGCCCCTGTATTTTGAGAGGCTGTAAAATGGGAGGCCCATTAAGGTGAGTCTGTCCATGGAAGGCACCTTCCTTTGGAGCGGTTAAAAACGCATTTTTGAGGCGAAAATAGGCTGGCGCCGCCTTCAGGCGGCACGGCTAGGCTTAGTATTATTTCTGTTATTTTCAGTTACCTGTCAGGCCTATATGTATGCAAGTGTGTAAATGATTTGGTAAGTGATGGATAAGATCGAAGGCGGCACTTGCCCAAGATGCGGGGAGAAGACCCTCGACGTATACTACCAAGAGGGCTCAGACCTGCAGCTCGGAGCCCGCTGCGAAGTGTGCGGCCTTAAGGGCTTCTTCATGAATGGCAAACTCGTCCCCTTAGCCACAACTTAAGATTCCCCCAAAATTTCATCACGCCATGCTCGCTTCGCTCCTAGTGTTTTCGCTGAATGAGGGATGCATAATCCTGAAAAAGGCGCCTCAGGGGCTGTAGGCGGCTGTGTTGATAGCTAATGCTTGCCCCCCTCTGGTTCTTTGGCTTCGACTCCTTGATGGAGTTCATCGCTTTCGCAATCGCGAGCGCCGTTGCTTACCAGGCTTTGAAGGGTTACAGGCTTTCGAAGGAACGGACGCTTCTCTACCTGAACCTGAGCTTCGGCTTGCTGGGGGCAGGGCTCCTCATTGATGGCTTGGCGAACTTGGTCGTTCTCCTCGCCCGCTTCCACCGAGCCTTCCTCTTCCTATCCGCGTTCGGCTACACGATTAACTTCCTTGCACAGCTCTTGGCTTACGGGCTACTGGTTTTCGCGTATATGCAACAGGCGAGGAATGTTGGTGGGCAGGTGGCGATGGCGGCCGCCGTACCAGCCCTCTTCTTCGAGCACAACGCCATAACCGAACTCATCCTGATATTCCTCCTCGTTTACATAGCCACCAACACCGCAATCAATTACAACATGAACAAGTCCACCAGCGCGCTGCTAGTTTTCGGCGCCTTCGCCTCCCTCTCAGTCGCCCACCTATTCTTCCTGCTCTTCACGATCGCCCCCATCTTCTTCCCGTTCGCGCACATCGCGCAATTGTTCGGCTTCCTCTTGTTACTGGCAATGCTGCTAAGGGTGAACCATGCCGCATGATCCCCAGCGAACAGGGGCAGGCAGCGAAGCCCGTCTCAAAGTACCGCTCCCAGTTCCGAATCTACGTCGACATAATGCACGTCATCCAACGCGAAAACAACGAAGCCAAACCCACAAGAATCCTCTACGGGGCGAACCTCTCTCATGATAGGCTCGTGAAATACCTAGAAGAACTCAAAGCCTTAGGCGTAATACAGGAGAACGGAATCGACGAAAAAACATACAGCCTAACCCAAAAGGGCATCGAATTCCTCAACAACTTCAGGAAAGTAGAATCATTCGCATCCGCCTTCGGCTTCAAAATCTAACTCCGCCAATTCCACATCAATCATCCGGCCAAGATTGCGTTGATCCCGCTCTCGGTCTATCCACTCCAGAACCGAGGAAACTTCTCTATCATCAACAATGCCCAAGGAGCTACCTTGAGTGACGCTAACTTGTCCGTGAGTTCTCTACCGTCTACCCACATTGAGGCCTGCAGCTCCACAGAATCCAAGACGGGGCTCTCGTTCGTTTGAAGAACGCCTACTCCGCAAATCTCACGTTCGCTCAGCCTGAATGTCGAAGGGGTCTTAGGGTTGGGGTATGTCGGGTCAGGGGCGTGATACTGGAATTTGTCCAGATACTTGATCTCACTCCCTTTCGCGTTGATTCCCAACTCCTCCTTCAACTCGTTCACCATCTGCGTAACGTAATCCGTCTGTCTCCACTTTGGATGGCCTGCCATGGTTATGTCCCAGAAACCAGGGAACGGGGGTGGAAAGCCCAAGTCAGGCCTATCCATGGAACGTTGCGTTAGCAGTATCTTGTTCTCGTCGTTCTTGACAACCACCATCAACCCTCTGTGAAGAATTCCTTCGTCTAGGTGAGCTCTTAACCTCTCAACCGAGCCTATCACATTGTCTTGCTCATCGACATGAATCAGAAGCTCGCCCAATTGATAACGCCTCGTTTGTTGAGTTCGTGAACTATTACTTCATGCCCGCGTGGCGGCGTATCGCAGTGTTTAGTTCCGCGGCCATTTTCTCAACATTGTTGCGAACGAGATGTGCATACTCTTTTTCTGAGATGTTCGGAGTTTGAAATGTGTATGTTATGCTTCTGGATGCGTTAACTACGGCTCCAAGCCCGTCAGGGTTGAAGCATTTGGCGGCGTCCTGAGCGGTTCCTCCCTGTGATCCGTACCCTGGGACCAGAATAATCGAGCGAGGCATTAACTGCCTAAGTTCTTTGGCCTGTTCTGGAAAAGTTGCACCGACCACAGCCCCAACTGAACTGTAACCATTCTTCCCGATCGTTTCCTGACCCAATTCGGCGACAGTGCGGGCTAGGCGAACGTAGATTGGCTGTCCCGATTCCGCTTCTTTCACATCTTGTAGGTCGCGTGATCCAGGGTTAGAGGTCTTAACAAGTATGAAAACGCCTTTGCCGTACTTGCTGCAAGCTCTCAGGAATGGGTTCAAGCTGTCACGACCAAGGAAGGGCGAGATGGTAACGCAATCCGCATCGAACACCGGTTCATCCCCCCAAGGCAATCGAGTGCGTCCCAGGAACGCGTTAGCATAAGCCTCCGCCGTCGCTGCGACGTCATTCCGCTTCGCATCAACAATCACAATCAACCCGCGCTCTTTGGCCATCTGAATAGTGTCCATGAATGCCAAAATGCCGCCTAGGCCGTATTGTTCGTAGAAGGCGATTTGCGGTTTAACCGCAGGTACCAACTGCGCTGCCGCATCTAAGACTGTGCGGTGAAAGTGCGCGATAGCTTGGCGAACGCTTTCAGGAGACTTTTCCGTGAGGGCATCCGTAATGAAATTAGGCATTTGGTCAACCCGAGGGTCCAACCCGACGACACATGGATTGCCTTTCCTCTTGACAGCGTCAATCAAACGGTCAGCGAAATTATCCATAGATAACACACAGGTCACGACGAGAGGAATTACCTCTTGCCCTCACCGACCCACATCCGTCCAACCTACTCACTTCCTCTCAATAACCGCAATGTATGCTGGAGACCTTGATGAATCCAGCGTTCGCTTCAATCTCCACCCTGTACCTTTCAGTATGTCGCGCATCTCTCGTTTGGATACGAGCAAATAGTCGAACCAAGGCGTCGCGTATTCCCTGTACCGAACCCGTATCCTCAGCTGACCTGCCATCCTGCCCCTTCGCCTGCTCAGCTTATGGTAGTGCAAGTGAGCGGGGTCATTGGTATTGTATGGATCGAGGCTCTCAGCGATGATTCTTGCATGCTCCGTCGTCATTCGGTGGAACCGTTTGAGTAGCCATTTAGCCCTTTTCCGGCTGCCGAAGAGGCCGAAGTTGTTTCCGAACATTATCACGGTATCAAATTTACCCAGCTTTGAACTGATTTTCGTTATTGGCATGACGCGCGCGTTCTTGAGGCCCCGAATCTTGCAGACACGTATCGCCTGCGGGGATACGTCGAGGCCTAAGACGTCGAACCCTTTCTTCTGCAGGTAGAGGGAAACCCGCCCTGCACCACACCCAACATCAAGAACTCTCCCCGTCACGTATCGCATGGCTTTCCTTTCGCGGTCGTGCCAACTCCTGTATTCTGAAAAATAGTACTTTGCACCCGTGGAAACACCAAAGAAACCGTCATCCCGCTCCACAATCTCCGAAACCTCCCTGATCTTTCTCAGGTAATCGTACATTTGGTGGCCATACGCGTCCTGACGATCCTCCATTGTATCTCACATTTCGTTAAGATGAATGGCGTCGCCTAAAGTGCTTGTACAACAAGAGAACTATCACGGCTGCTCCAAGGAGTCCAAGCACTGGCCAGACAATAGATGTGGAAACGAGTTGTGCTGAAGTTGTGCCACTTTCGGTGTTCGAACTGGTTGACGTACCATTGAACTGTAGCGTCATGACTTTAACGATAATCCCGGGGGCTGTGTTCGTCGCAAAGTACGCGAAACCATTGGCCGGATTAATCACTCCGGAGTTGTGTGAGTACTCTAGGCTCTCGCCTTCGTTTAGCGTCAGGTTTCCGACTTGAGTGAAGTCCGATAGCCGAATCGTAAGAATTCTTCCGGGATAGTAGGCTCCTGATGCGAAATAGGCATACCCAGCAGTAGGGTCAATTACAGCGGACCCGAGGTCAGCGTCTACGCTCAAGTCTGCCACGTGACTGAAATCCGAAAGCCTAACTTTCACAATTAGGCCAGGGACATATTCCTTTGGACCAAATGTTGTACCGAAGTAAGCGTAGCCTGCTTCAGAGTCGATAACAGCTGAACCGAGGCCATACTCGTCTTCGCTGAGGGTTAGCGATGAGTTTCGGGTGAAATCAGACAGGCTGATTTTCACAATTTTGCCAGGCCGCGTGTACAGTGCGAAATATGCGAAGCCGTGGGCGGGATCGATTACTGCGGCGTCTGGGACATGTTCGTCAGAAGCCAATGAGATATTGTCAACGACGTTGAGGTCGCTCAATCTGACCTTAAGAATGGTCCCCCCTGTCCCGGTGGAAGCAGCCGAGTCCGCCCCGAAGTATGCGAAACCTCCGGTGGGATCGATTACAGCTGAAACCGGGACGAGGTCTGTAATCGGAGCCGCCGCGACCAGGGAGAGGTCTGATAGGTTGACTTTCAGGATTTTGCCTCCATCTGCACCCCACGCCCCAAAGTATGCGAAACCACCGGCGGTGTCAATGACGCCGGCTCCAATCACATTCAAATCCATGTTGAGGCTGAGGGCCCCGACTCGCGTGAAATCTGACAGCCGTATTTTGACGATGGACTTACGGGACGGCTCTCCTCCTGTTGCGAAGTATGCGAAGCCGGCTCCTGGGTCAATAACCGCCGAAGTAAGGACGTCCTCACCGTTCTCTAAGGTTATTGCATCTGTCCTCGAGAAATCGGCTAATCTGATCTTGACCACTCTGCCGGGAACAGACCTTGTCCCGAAATAAGCGAACCCTGCACTTGAATCGGCGATTGCTGAAGTAAGGCCTTCCTCACCAGGGTTTAAGGTTAAGACTCCAACGCGGGTTAGGTCCGTCAGCCTGATTCTTACAATCTTCCCAATTGGCGATGCAGTGTCCGTTCCGAAATAGGCGTAGCCTGCGTTCGGGTCGATGACAGCGGAACTAATCTCACCATCGTTGTAGTCGATAGTTACGGTCCCGATGCGGGTGAAGTCAGACAACCGGACTTTGACAATGAAGCTCGGTGCTGGAAACGACCCGAAATACGCGGACCCGCCGACTGTGTCGATCACAGCCGTGCTGAGGTCAGCCTCACCCCGATTCAAGTAGAGTACGCCTGCTAGTGTGAAGTCTGATAGCCGTATTTTGACGACTACCCCGGGGTCCGACCAAGTCCCAAAGTAGGCGTAACCATGAACCGTGTCGACGGCCGCTGACGTGAGCCTGTACTCACCTGCCTTGAGGCTCAATGAGTTAACACGCGTCTGCGCCTCCACTCGCGGAGGGGTAGCGAATGAACCGGCCAAGAGTAAGGTCAACAGTACAAATGCCAGAATCATCGCGGGTTTGTTGCCTCGTCGAGACTGGGTAGAACTCAGCTTACTATCCGTCCGCACATGACCTGAAAGTAACAACGGTCAACAATTCTCTCACTCTTTCTCCGCTCCCTTAAATGAAGTGTCGTTTGCACCATGATGAGCCTTGATCAAGAGCATGAATCCACCGACCCGCAAGAAACGCATCCAAGAATGATGAGTGACGTAGTGATTCGTTTCGTGTTTGTTAAAGGGTAACTACGAAATGGAGCAGGGACATTGTGCGCCATTCATCTCCGACCGCAACGGTGTAGATTCCGGGAGGGAACTCGACGTACAAAGAAGTAAGCCAGAAACCACCAATCGACATGTATGTAGCCATCGGCATCGTTAGGCAGGGGTTCGGAATGCAACTGCCGAAAACCTGCCCCACATCGCTTTCGGGCTGAAAGAGGTAGTAGTCGATGTTGCTCAGGAACATTGGACAGTAATACCTCCCAAGTTCGAACAGTGGGAGAGGAACGCCCAGGAATATGTCGGACGACGTGTAGTAGCCTGCATATACCGCAAACCCCATCGGGAAGTTGAGTGTCCCACAAGGCCCCAAGCTCAAACCTCCGACCGGCCACCTGTTGGATCTAGAGAGGTTGATTGATTGCGCAAGTGGATTGTACTCCTGAACCGAAATATTCGCACTCTGGCCCAACCGAAACACTGTCGCGTTTAATGAAACGTAAAGGCGGAGGCCCGTCGATGATTCAGCGTAAGCAGAATTCCCAAAGACCTTCTGTGCGGGCCTTACAGTCAGAAAGCTTCCACCGGTCGCAGCGACAACTAGCAAACCGACCAAAATCAGTACAAGCGGCCTTCTTTCCAATCTAGCCTTCAACGGTCCGAACTTCTAACAAGTTGTCTTTCTCTCAGGGTGCGAGGCCGACCCAACTTCTTCACCGTCCACGTTAACCGGAATGTGGATTGCTGTCACGGGGGTTTTCAGCGCCCAACTGTTCGAGAACTTGAAGCAGGTCTTTACCTTTCTCGGTGACCTCGTAGAATGTTGCGGTTCCGCTGGTCGACGATGCATGGATTAAGCCATTTTTCTCGAGTACGTGAACATGTTTGTCTACGGCTTTCCAATCTATTCGTAGGGCGGTTGCAAGCTGTAGCTTGTTCTTGGGTGAGTTGAGGGAATGCATAAGCTTGAGGCGTGTTTGGGCCCCGCGCATTCTCACCAGAAGCCTGAAGGTGTCATAGCTGAAGCGGCTTTGACCCCAGACTGATCGCACGTGCCCACGCCATATGAGGGCCACCCCAAAAACCGTCCAAGAAATCAGCGCGGTCAAACCGAAATTGCTCAGCAGGTTTGGCGTGGGGGGCCCTGCCACACCAAACGGTCCAGGAATCGAAGGAGTACTCGTAAACAGCGTCGTAGCTGTGGTACTTGCGAGTGTTGCTGTTGTGCTTGCGAATGTTGTCTGGGCGGCGGGCGCGGCCGGCCCATAACCTGAAAATAAGAAGAATGCGGGGAGAAATATGAAAGCCGTAGTTCCTAGGGCGACTAAGAAGCTTAGGTACAGCGTCAACCTAAGCAAGTAGAGTTGTTTCAGTAGCTTTCTAATTTCGTCGCTTTCGGAGGGCAATCAGTGAGCCTCAATGGGCTTCGGCTTCTTCTGTGAGAAATGTCTGTATGGAACATAGACTATGCCGCCGATTATTGCTATTGGGACAAGTGATGCGCCAAGTATCAGCATTCCCTTCGTAACCGTGTAGAACGCCAGCAGAGCTGAGTTCAACGCGTCACCAAAATCCAAGGTTGGACTCTGGGCCGGGCGTATGAGCTGAATATTGATCGTTCCGAAGGCAACGAGGCGTTGCATTACCTGCAATTGGCCTTCGAGGTCATTGATCTGAGCTTCCGTGTTCTGGATCGCGTTCTCAGTGTCTAACGCTTCCGTAACGGTTTTTGATGAATTCAATATCCGAAGTAACGCAGCTTCTTCAGTCGTGTATGATTCAAGCTGGGCTTGAAGGTTGACGTACTGCTCGGTTACGTCATTGCTCGATATCGACTGAGCCTTCACGACACCGAGGCTTGAGAGGCTGTGCATTGCTGATGTGAAGTTGCCCTCTGGGATGCGCAGAGTAATGCTTGCCCCTGATCCGCTGTCGTCGAAGGATGAGGATGCAATATAACCATTGAATAACGCAGCCAACCGCACCGCCTGGTCAGTCGCCGCCTTCAAATCACCCACCTGAATCGTCAAGTACCCATCAAGCTCAACCATACGCCCGCCGAAGGATGTCGAGTAGGAACCGGCTGGGGCTGTCGCAGTTGCCACCGTGGTTCCGAAAGTGACTTGCTGATTGACTCCAGGAACCCCAGGAACCGCGGGGCCATTGACCACAGCGTAACCGCCTAAACTCGGCCCGGGGAAGCTTTGAGGTTGTGACGCGTAACCCACCAGAGCGCCAGCCAACACAAACACGACGATGAAAATGCCAACCAATCGTCTACGGCTCAAGAAATGAGGTAAGAGAGATTTCATGTTCATCAGAATGCGGTTCCGACGCGGTCTTCATTTATAGTTTAGTCCAAACGGCTTGTTCTATTCTGTGGACTTTTATGACGGGGCTCCCTAGGATCTAACTGAAGATGCTTGTTATGAGTGGAAGTGAAGCGAGCCGAAGGGAGTTTCTGCTCTACTGGGTTGGGTTGTTCGTTGTGGCTTTCGCCGTAGTCTCAATCTTCATTTCAATATCCAACTTAGTAGCTAACGTGCTAAGTTACAACTGCTACATTCCAGTTGTCTCGGGAATGTTAGGCATACCACCGCCTCAACCGGTTACGAACGCGGTAACTGTTACGAGCAGTACAATAGTCAGCAATGTCACAATGCCGAACAATTTCGGCAACCAGCAGTTGCCCCCATACCCATACTACTGCACGAATCCGTACGTTCCAGTAGCTATCCTAACTTTCGTGTTCAATCTGCTAGCCTCCCTAGTCTTCATCGGCGTCGGTGCGTACATGATGCTGAACGGAAAGAAGCGATAGCCTTAGCCAGTTGACCTCGAGAGGCAACGTAGAGCGCTAAGAACTAGGAAATAATCCAAGGTAAAGGTCAAAAGGGCGGATTCGCCTTAGCTTCCTATCTGGGTTTGTCATGCCTCGGTATTCACACGTTTTGCAAATCCAAGAAACTCAGGTCGCCGCGAAGCCTGAGTGGTTACGTGTGAAGTATCCGACGGGCCAAAACTTCGAGAGAATCAAGAACAAACTTCGAACCCACAATCTTCACACAGTGTGTGAAGAGGCACACTGTCCCAACATGGCGGAGTGTTGGGGCGGCGGAACAGCGACCTTCATGCTGATGGGTGACACTTGCACGCGGGGTTGCAGGTTTTGCATGGTCAAGAGCGGAAACCCGCACGAGGTACTGGACGTGTTCGAGCCTGTAAAGGTGGCTAAGACGATCGCCGACCTGGGCTTGAAGTACGTGGTGGTAACCTCCGTAGACCGCGACGACCTTCCCGACGGCGGCGCAAGTCACTTCGCGTCAACAATAAAGGCCATCAAACAGCACGACCCGAACGTAATCACGGAAGTTCTAATTCCAGATTTCCAAGGCAACTTAGAGGACGTGAGGAAAATTGTTGAGGCCTGCCCCGAAGTCGTAGCCCATAACATAGAGACGACGGAGCCGCTGACACCCAAGGTTCGTGACGCTAGAGCAACCTACAAGCAGTCCCTGCGGGTTCTGAGGGGCATCAAGGACCTGAATGCGGGACTCTACTCGAAATCGTCTATCATGCTCGGCCTAGGCGAGGCCGAGGGTGACCTTGTTAAGACGATGAGAGACCTCAGGGAAGTAGATGTGGACATCTTGACCTTGGGCCAATACCTCCGGCCGTCCAAGGGGCATATCCCTGTCAATGAATACGTGAGCCCGGAAGGATTCGACTACTACAAGGGCTTGGCTGAGGACTTGGGATTCTTGTACGTGGCGTCGGGCCCGTTTGTTCGCAGCTCGTACAGGGCGGGGGAATTCTTTGTTGAAGCACTTATTCGCAAGAAGAGACTGGAACGTTCCAATTGATTCTTGACAGCGCTGAAGCAATCTGCTTTCAAGTCGCCGTAGCCTAAAGGGCAAGATTTAACAGGGCTAAACCTGCTTTTCCGTTCGTTTCCGGCAACCTCACAAGAGGGTTAGACTTTGAGCCTTGAGCTACTGCAGGTCATCAAGCCCACCGGCGAGTATGTTGAGAAGATGGAGCCGGAAATTTCGAAAGACGAGTTACGCCGACTCTACCGAACTATGGTTCTGGCTAGGAGTTTGGATATTCGCGGCCTTCAGCTCCAGCGGTCAGGTAGAATCGGTTTCTTCATAGGCGGCATGGGACAGGAAGCGGCACACGTTGGAAGCGCTTACGCGCTGAACCCTGAGGACTGGATTTTCCCAGCTTACAGGGAGATAGGCTCAATGCTTCTTCGGGGCATTACCCTCAAGCAACTCCTGAATCAGTATTTCGCCAACGCGGAAGATGTTCAGAAAGGGCGACAGCTCACGAACCTGTTCGGCCTGAAATCTGCAAATTACGTTTCCGGTTCTGCGCCCATAGCAACTCAGATTCCACACGCGGTGGGTGCGGCCCTGGCTGCGAAGCTGAGGGGTGATCCGATTGTTACTATGGCTTACTTTGGTGATGGGGCGACCTCTGAGAATGATTTCCACACCGGCATGAACTTTGCCGGCGTTTACAAGACGCCGACGGTCTTCTTCTGCCAGAACAACCATTGGGCAATCTCGGTCCCAGTTGAAAGACAGACAGCCTCTGAAACCATAGCCATCAAAGCGCAAGCGTACGGTTTCGAAGGCGTGCGCGTGGACGGGAATGATATTCTAGCCGTTTATCGAACCACGAAGGAAGCTGTGGACAAGGCGCGGAAGGGTGGCGGGCCAACTTTGATCGAAGCCGTCACGTACCGTATGGGGGCACACTCGTCCTCTGACGACCCGAAACGCTACCGGGCTGAGGCGGAATTGGAGGAGTGGCAGAAACGCGACCCGCTCGTCAGGTTCCGAAGGTACTTGGAGAAGAAACGCATTTGGAGCGAAGCTGACGAGAAGAAAGCGCAAGAGGACGCTAACCGTGAATTAGACGAAGCGGTCGCTTACGCCGAGAAGTTGCCGCGGCCGGCTCTGGAGACGCTCTTCACGGACGTATACGCCGAGATGCCGTGGCACCTTGAGGAACAGCTTCGTGAACTTCGCGAAGAGAAGGAGGAGAAGGCGTAGCTCATGGCGCTTCTCAACATCGTTCAGGCTGTAAACCATACACTTCGAGATGAGATGAAGCGGAACGACAAGATTGTGATACTAGGCGAGGATGTGGGAGTCAACGGGGGCGTTTTCCGAGCCACGGAAGGATTATTCCAAGAGTTCGGGCCGAACCGCGTCATAGACACCCCTCTAGCGGAGTCGGGGATTATCGGCGTTTCGATCGGCATGGCGTTGTACGGGCTTAAGCCCGTCCCAGAGATTCAATTCATGGACTTCATTTACCCAGCGTTCGACCAGATCGAAAGCGAACTCTCCAAGTTTAGGTACCGGTCTGGAGGCCATTTCACGACGCCCGTCTTAATCCGGACACCTTATGGTGGCGGCATAAAGGGCAGCCACTACCATTCCCAAAGCACTGAAGCGTTCTTCACACACACCCCAGGCCTCAAGGTAGTCATCCCCGCCACACCGTACGACACTAAAGGCCTCCTTACCTCAGCCCTGCGCGACCCGGACCCCGTCATCTTTCTTGAGCCCAAGAAAATTTACCGAACAGTCCGCGGCGAAGTTCCCGACGAAGATTACACTATCCCGATAGGCAAAGCGAACGTTACGCGCGAAGGTGATGACGTCGTGGTCTTCGTTTACGGTGCAATGTTACACGTTGCTATGGAAGCGGCTGAATTGGCCGCAGCCAAGGGGATTGGCGTTGAAGTTGTCGACATCAGGACTCTGATGCCATTCGATATTGAAACAATCCTGAGCTCCGTCAAGAAAACTGGCCGGGTAGTCATTTTGCACGAGGCATGCAAGACCTGTGGGTTCGGGGCGGAGGTTGCTGCACAGATTGCTGAGCGGGGCCTCTTACACTTGGAGGCACCTATTGTTCGCGTCGCTGGTTTCGATGTCCCATTTCCGTACGCTTTGGAAGAAGAATACATGCCGAACGCTAACCGCGTGCTGAACGCGATTGAGAAAGTTCACAACTTCTAAACAAGTCCTAAGTTGATGTAAGATGCCCTTTGAATTCCGGCTACCAGACATAGGCGAAGGGGTCGCTGAGGGCGAAGTAGTAAAATGGCTCGTGAAGGAAGGCGCCGAGGTCAACGAGAACCAGCCGCTCGTCGAAATAATGACCGATAAAGTCAATGTCGAAATCCCATCGCCGAGGAAGGGAACGATTCTAAAGCTCATGGCCAAGGAAGGCGGAACGGTCAAGGTGGGCCAAGTTCTTCTCGTAATAGGTGAAAAGGGAGAGCAAGGTTCCGCCCCCACGGCCGTTGCACCAACACCCACGGCCGCTAAGACAACCGCAGCCGTCGCGCCAAAGGCGACCGCTCCCATTCCATCGCCTGCACCCGTTGCAATGGTCCCGAAGAAGGCGCAAGAGATCCTAGCAACCCCAGCAACCCGAAAACTCGCGAGGGATCTAGGGGTTGACCTCGCAACCGTTCAAGGCACCGGACCAGGCGGCAGAATCACAGACGACGATGTGAGGCGGTTCAAGGATGTTGGAAAGGGAGCCGCAGCCGTCACTGTCGCGGGGCCGCGCGGCGTAGAGGAACGCGTCCCAATGCGGGGAATACGGCGAAAGGTTGCCGAGCACATGGTGAAGTCGAGGGACAGCACCGCGCAAGTCACGCATGTAGACGAGGTGGACATGACCGAAGTCGTCCACTTACGGGAGAATGCTAAGGCGTCCGCAGAGAAACGGGGAATAAAACTCACCTACCTACCATTCATCATCAAAGCCCTCGTAGCAGCCTTGAAGAAGTATCCATACCTCAACGCCAGCCTAGACGACGAGAAACAGGAGATCGTGCTCAAGAAGTACTACAATATTGGAATCGCCACCGACACCGAGCAAGGCCTCGTAGTCCCAGTCGTCAAAGGAGCCGAACACAAATCGATCACACAACTCGCAGAGGAAATCTCCAAACTCAGCGAGAAAGCCCGAGCAGGACAGTTAACCCTAGACGAGATTCAAGGAAGCACCTTTACGGTTACCAATGTTGGCGGAATCGGCGGCGTCTTCGCCACACCAATCATCAACTACCCCGAAGTTGCAATTCTAGGAGTCCACAAGATCACTAAGCGCCCCGTCGTAAAGGACAACCAAATCATAATCCGAGACATGACTTACCTATCTGTCTCATTCGACCACCGCGTCCTAGACGGTGCCATGGCCGCCCAATTCATGAACGCAATCAAACAATACTTGGAAGATCCCAAACTACTTCTACTCGAAACAGACTGAGCGGCGTCGAACACTGAGAAAAGTGCCAAAGTGTTGATTGGCGCCAAATTCCTAGGTTGTAGCATGGGATGATGTGGCGCTCATCTCGTATTCTGGGTATGACGTATGCCTAACAACACTGTTCAGTCGCCAACTTTACTCTGAACTGGTTTCGGTTCCGACAGGTTGAGCCTATGTTCTTGAATAAATCTGATCGTTTTCATTCCGACCGTTGGAAAGAGAACTATGTTATTTGCCAAAGCGGCGGTCATGCTGGGTAGTCCAGTGACCATAGTGACTGCTAATGGCACATTATAGAACACAGAAACCCATGCGTTCTGGAGGAACTCGCTGAGTAACGTTAGCGCTGTGGCGGAAACGCCCATCATAAGTGCTGTCGGTCGTGGGCGAATATGTCGTATGAGTCCCGCGCATACTCCAACGAAACCAATGATGGCGGCGATGAAAGGCGTCCAAGCGCCCGGGCCATAAGGGCCCGCGATGTCCGACAGGAGTATTATCATGAATCCTGTGATGAAACCCACAATAGGACCGTAAACGAATCCGCCCACGAAACTTAGAGTTTCGCTCATACCAACCTTGATTAGCGCACCAAACACTGGCTCCGGTAACAATGCGCCAACTCCGTCCACAACAAGCCGGACGACGGCACCAATAGCGATAAATGTCGAAATCAGGGCGATTTGTTTCGAGCTGAATCGCAGACCTTGAAGCAACGGATTGGACCTTGGTTGGATTATCCAACCAATGCATAAGGCACTGCCGGTGCATCGAAATGCCAGAGATCAGTGCCGGAAGAATCGGGAATCCGCCGCTCCTTCGGTACTTAGAGGAAAGGGGCGTAAAATTAGTGGACTTGGTCGAAACAGCGCTGGAGCTCTTTGTCCCGCACCCAGGTGTCGAGAATAAAGAAAAAGCGACTGAGATTATTCTGAACGAATTCAAGAATGCCCTGGTAGATGTCAACGTGTCTACGCTGGTTGTAGCATGCTACCGCGCTGAAGAAGACGCAAAAGCTGGGCTGATTCCGAACCTCACAAAGGAGAGATTCATGGGTCGTCCAGGACTCGTGACGGATGAACTTCTAGGGATGACGATTGCGAACTATATCGCGGGTGCCAAGGGCATCTTCGAGTTCGTTCGCTTCGACCAAAATAAGCCAGGTATCTTAGCAAAACTGGGGCCGATAACAAATGACGCTGTCGGCGGTCTCATAGCTGGGTGTTCTTCGAATATGTACACTTACGCTCTTAGACAAAGTGCAAGATGAACGTCTTGAGCGTGCTAGGTGGCCTAAAAAATTCCGTAGCCTTCTTGACTATATTTCCCGTTGGAATGGACGAGGATGGGCTCAATCAGGCGGCCTCGTACATGCCGATTTTCCCTCTGATCGGTGCCGGTGTTGGTTTCTTGGTTGGCATGGTCGTGTGGGTGCTTCAGTTGTTCTTCCCTCCACTTGTTGCGGGGATGGTTGGCTTGGGTTGTCTTCTTCTGGTTAATGGTGCACAACATGTGGACGGCTTACTGGATTTTGGGGATGGGGCTATGTTCCATGGGTCGGCAAAGGAGAAGTTGCGAGTCATGCGTGATCCTGCGACCGGTGCTGGGGGGCTTTCCTTAGGTTTCGTCGTTCTATCTACGACTGCTTTCGCCATCGCTGCAACACCACACCACCTCATCGTGGTCGCCCTGGTCGCCTGTGAAGCAGCCGCTAAATTCTCAATGGTCTTCGCCACGGCGACAAGTAAATCCGCGCACAAAGGTATGAACACAGCCTTCGTCGAAGCTATGCATGCGCAACGTGGCTTCCGACTAATCCTTTCATTCGTAATTCTTGCCGCCGTTTCGATATTTTCTCTAGGAGCAACGGGCTTACCTCTAACTATTGGTGCGGTGCTTACTGGCGGAGCGATGGTCGTAATTTCGAAACGACACTTTGGCGGCATTACAGGCGACGTAATGGGGGCAACCAATGAAGTCTCTCAAGTTATCTCGCTCCTGCTGGTTTTGGTGTTCCTGAAATGACACTGTCTGCTCTTGTTATGGCTGGGGGCAAAGCGACGCGCATGGGAGGCAACGTCGAGAAGCCATTGCTGAAAGTTGCGGGTAAATCCATGTTGCAACGAGTAGTCGAAGTGATCAGGCAATCATCCGTTGCAGACCGAATAGTTGTAGCCGCGACCGACGACACACCCGCCTCAGCTCTCGAGGCCCAGAGGTTGGGTGCTGAACCCGTAATCACGCCGGGTGACGGCTTTGAAGAAGACATGCGTTTTGCGATTAAGGCACTCTCGCTCGAGGATGTTCTGGTTGTTTCGGCAGACCTTCCCTTCATCACCGCTGAGCTAGTTGAGAAGGTGGTAGAACAGTATTACAGATCCGGAAAGCCTACTCTGGCTGTCATGACAAGACGTGAAGTCTACGAAAAGCTAGGCTCCAAACCCCAATACGTCTTCAAGATTGACGGCATCGATTTAGTTGCAGTCGGGATTAACATTATTGATGGACGCCGCATTGGAGAACGGGAACTAGACCAAGCAGTACTCATCATCGAATCGGGTGATGCGGTTCTCAATGTTAACACGCCTCAGGAATTGGAACATGCTAGGAAAGAACCGAGACGGACAGAGGCGGCACACTCGAAAATGGAATGTTGATGCGTAATAACAAATCAAGATTCAGCGCTAACGAGGGAGAAGAGCTGAATCAATGAACAAGCCAAAGACCTTTCAACTCGCCAGGATCACCACGTTCACGGCATTATCGGTAGTAGGGTCATTCATTCATCTTCCAGGTCCAATTCCGACAGTGGCTTTTGATTCGGCCCCCGGCTTTTTCGTCGCTTTGTACTTTGGGCCTTTGGACGGGTTCTGCGTATCTGGAATGGGTCACTTGGCGACGGCAATTATCAACGGCTTTCCGCTGGGGATTCTGCATTTCCCAATCGCTTTGGGACTCGCCCTTTCAGGTTGGGCAATTGGTTTCATTAACCGCAAATGGAGCATGATTCCTGCTATTGCTACAGGTGTCGCCATAAACACGGTCCTAGTTGTATTGGCAATCCCAGTTCTGGGGTTGGCTGCAACACTAAGCTTCACCCCATTCCTGTTCCTCGCGGCAAGTATCAACGGCATGCTGTCTTCTTTCGTCTACATTGCGGTGAAAAGAAGGCTGAGGATGTGACAAAGCATTTCCCGGCGTCGACACCGATCAATACCAAGAGAGACTTGACGCTGCTTAGACTGAAAAAAGGACAATTGCTAGCTGTGAGTTGCGATGCGGCAGGCGGGATTGGTTCAAAGCCACATGACATAGTGAGAGTTCACCCGCGAATTGTTGGCAAGATGACTGCACGGGTCGCTCTAATGGAGGTCCTTTCCATAGGTGCGGAACCCATAAGCTTGGCCGGGACGTTGTGCGTGGAGCCCGAGCCAACCGGCAACCAACTCATTAAAGGAGTCCTTGATGAGGTCCGGTATGCCGGTCTCAGAAACCTACAATTCTTGTGGAGTTCCGAGAAGAACGTTCGAGTTAGCCAAACCGGTATCGGAGTGACGGCAGTCGGCCTCGTCTCGTCCGCCACATTAAAGATAGGTCGATGTAGGACGCGAGATGTAATCGTTGCAATTGGTGAACCACATGCGGGACTAGAGGTTCTGGACGGAGAAAAGAATCGAAAACTTGCTGACACACGTGATGTGTGCAAGATTCGAAAGGAAACGTTCGTACATGAAATGATTCCCGTAGGGTTTCATGGGATCTATCACGAAGCACAAGCTTTGGCAAAGGGCTCTAGACTATTGGTGAGGCTGGAGAAATCACCAGATGTTGACTTGAAAAAATCAGCCGGGCCCGCTACCGTACTCCTCTGCGCGGTCACTAAAGAAAGTCTAAGGCAGATCGAAACGGTTGCATGCGCCAAGCCGGTTCACGTGATAGGTCGCCTTCTCAGGGGATAGGAGTTTTGCCTGAGTGTTCTTTGTGTCATGTCATTTCTAGGAGAAGTCACAAGCCTGTGCAACGCTTTAATGAGGGCATTTTCTCTTCGTCAATGTTTGAACATGCAGGATTCGGATAAGGGCTTTCGCAAGGCTATTACGCTCCGTTACGCGGTCGCGTTGTACGTCACCTCGGTCCTGGGTTCAGGTGTTCTCGTGCTCCCCGGGCTTGCGGCGAAGATCGCGGGGCCCGGTTCACTCGTTGCATGGATTATCCTTTCATTAGCCAGCTATCCCTTTGCCTACACCTTTGCATCCCTCTCTGCCCGCAGGCCTGAGTCAGGCGGAGTTTATTCATTCGCGAAAGAGAGCCTCGGACACAGCATTGCTTCCATGACCGACTGGCTATTCGCAGTGTGGTACATCACCGGCGCCCCAGCCGTGACACTGATCGCTGCTTCTTACTTGGCATTCGCATTTCCCATGAACAGGCTGGAGATTTTCATAGTCGCGGGCTTGATAATCTTCGCTGCTTTCTCGATTAATTACAGGGGAATAGTGGTAAGCAACAAGGTTCAGCTGGCAGTGTTGGTTTCGATAGTCGCGCTGTTACTAGCGACCGTGGTCGCATCGTTCCGTTCAGTGAGCTTCAGCAACTTCTTTCCTTTTCTCCCCAACGGCCTCATTCCGATAGGGGTTTCTGCCGCTCTAATTTTCTGGTCGTACCTTGGGTACGAGAACGTGTCGAACGTGGCGGAGGAGTTTGAGAACCCGAAGCGGGATTTCCACCGGAGCATTTTGCTTAGCGTAGTCATAGTCAGCGCCCTATACGTTTCAGTCGCGTTCATGACCGTGGGTACACTCGCTTACAAGGCGGGAGGGAGCGTGGCGCCATTTGCGGCTATACTTTCAAACGTCCTTGGAATCTATGGCGCCCCGGGTACGGCCATACTCGCAGTCTTCATCATATTCGGCACAGTAAACGCCTACATGACCGGCATGTCAAGAGTCATTTACTCAGTTGCAAGGGATGGTGGTTTTCCGAAGTTTCTGGCATATCTTGACAAGAGAACAGGAGCACCAAGTCGTTCACTCGCTGTCCTCTCGGGACTTGCACTCGCCGTCATTGTCGCTTTCTATTTCCTGAATGTGGACCTTGAGACTGCGCTTCTTATTCCGAGCGGAGCTGCGGTCGTAGTTTATGTCGTCGGTTCTGTTGCCGGCGTAAAGCTGCTCCGAGGAGGTAGGAGAAGCAAAATTCTTCCATGGATTTCCCTAGCTATTTCACTCGCCATCCTCCCCTTCGTAGGAGTTCTCATATCCGTAACTCTCGTGATTGCCGCCGTTGGACTTGTTTACAGTAGAATTTCCCGGCGTTAATCTGAAGAAGGTGAACTAAATATGGAGACTTCAATACCATGACGGACTCGGCAAAGTAAATACAGAATTGTGAATTGAAATGGTGCAGAAAGCGGAAGCCGTAGTTCTCGGAGCGGGCCCCGGCGGGTACGTGGCCGCTATCAGGCTAGGCCAACTTGGGAAGGAAACAATTCTAATCGAAAAGGATCAGCTTGGTGGGGTTTGCGTAAACATAGGTTGCATACCTTCTAAAGCGCTCATCCGCGTAGCTAAGCTCAAGAAAAGGATCGAAGCCGCCAAACAGATCGGCCTTGAAGTGTCGGGGCTCAAGGTTGATTTTCCTAAGGTCCAAGCCTGGAAGCAGAGCGTAGTCGATAAGCTAACGTCGGGCGTTGAGTACCTATGCAAAGGGAACAACGTCAAAATCATCAAAGGAGCAGGTACGTTCAAAGGGCCTACGCAGCTTGAAGTGAAGACGGCCACTGGGACGGAGAGCATAGAAACTAAGAACGTTGTGATTGCTGCTGGTTCACGGTACTACGACCTTCCTACCTTCAGATTTGATGGAACCCGCATAATCAGCTCAACCGAAGCCCTTTCGCTTCAAGAGGTCCCAAAGAACCTCGTAATAATTGGCGGGGGTGTCACGGGTTTAGAGATGGGAACTATGTACGCCCAGCTGGGAAGCAAGGTTACGATTATAGAGATGCTGGAGCAACTTCTGCCGGGCACTGACATAAGCCTAGTCAGAGTCGTTGAACGTTCCCTTCGCAAACTTGGCGTGGATTATCATGTGAAATCGAAAGCTAAGGAATTTCGAAGTGGGAAGGTTTACGCTGAGTTAGAGGGAGGGAAGGAAGCAGCGTACGATGCCGACAAAGTCCTCGTCACAGTGGGAAGGCGCCCTAACAGTGATCAAATCGGATTGGAGGCGACTGGGGTGAAGACGGATCCCCATGGGTTCATTCAGGTCGACAAGAAAATGCAGACTAACGTGCCCGGCATCTACGCGATAGGCGACATAGTCGGCCCTCCAATGCTCGCCCACAAAGCCTCGAAGCAGGGCATTGTCGCGGCCGAAGTCATTGCTGGAATGAACAGTGAAGCAGACTTTCGCGCGATTGCCGGGGTAATATTCACCGATCCAGAAATCGCAACGGTCGGGCTAACGGAAGTTCAAGCAAAAGAAAAGGGGTATGATCCGATCGTTGGCAAGTTTCCTTTCACAGCCCTTGGACGAGCCCTGCTCGCCGGAGAGACGGAGGGTTTCGTGAAGATAGTTGCCGATAAGAGTTCAGACGTTGTTCTGGGCGTTCATATTGTTGGTGCTGAGGCGTCTGATATGATTAGCGAAGCTGCGCTAGCTATTGAGATGGGCGCAACCTTAGAAGACATCGGGCTTACTGTACACCCACACCCAACCTTGCCGGAAAGCATCATGGAAGCCTCAGAAGCCGCAAAAGGAAAAGCAATTCACATTCTACAAAAATAACCACTGAAGGAATTCATATGCGGCCTGTAGATGTGCGATGGGCGCGAATTGGATCTCGAAATCCGTCTTGGATGACACATACTCCTCCAGCAGGTTTGTGCCTTTCCGCTTTCATCATCGCCCGCAAGGGCGATTCAATACTTCTCGGCCGACCGAGGGCGCATGACGCTTGGCCTGAAAAAGGCGGTTTTCCGAAACGCAATGCGGCTGAGATTGAGAAAGAGGGCGCATGGTTGTTGCCCGCTACCCATCTTCTGATGGAAGAGCCACCCGACCATGCCGCAAGCCGCATCGCCCACGAATGGGCCGGACTTAAGGGAAAACCTCGGTTCGTAATGGTGCAATCTCATGTTAGGCCGCAGAGACCCGGGCATCCCGCGTACAAGCGGTCCGGGAGGCAATTGCACCACTGGGATATTTGCTTCGTATACGAGATGAGTGCCCGACAATTACCCAAGATGAGGCCTTGGTGGTCGGAGATGCGCTATCTCCCACCCACTAAGATTCGTAAAATGAAGCTTGCGCGGGGTCATCGTGACATATTGGAAAAGGCACGGTACCTCTAGTTGATTCGACGCAACGCCCTTCAACACGCTACTTGACATGACTCAATCTTGGCTGGTTCACTTCTAATGCCCAAACCAACCGAAGCGACTCTCCTAGACCTAGGTTTGCGGGATTACGCGGAAACCTGGAATCTGCAACGCAAGTTACACGAACTTCGGGTAAAGAAATCCATACCCGACACGCTGGTATTGGTGGAGCACCCACACGTTTTCACGGTAGGCAAGGCAGTTGTAGGCGAAGTCCCAGCCGCCATTGAGGGTATCCCAGTTTTCAGAATAGAGCGGGGCGGCCAATGGACTTACCATGGCCCGGGCCAGTTGGTCGGATACCCCATCCTCGACTTGAACGCAAGCCACCGGGACATTCATGTTTTCCTCAGGAACCTTGAGGAGACCCTAATCCGAACCGTAGCCAAGTTCGGAATAACCGCAGAGCGCGGGGTACAAACAGGCGTCTGGGTTGGAAAGAAGAAAATTGCCTCAATCGGGGCAGCGGTTCGGAACTGGGTGAGCTTCCATGGGTTCGCACTCAATGTCAACACGGATCTTAGCTACTTCCAGATGATAACCCCCTGCGGGTTCCCCGGCTCAACAATGACCTCGATGAAAGCGTTACTTGGCGGAGATGTCGACCTCCACCTAGTCAAGAAGGAATTACGAAACGAATTCGAAGAAGTATTTGACCTTCATCTCAATGATTCAAAACTGGAAGCCCTAGACCCTACGACAGTTTCCTGATTATCCCTTACTGGGTTACGCTATGCTAGGTGACCGAGTCTATAGCTCGCTATGGCTCTGCAGTTACTGCAGGTTGCATACCCGAATTTATCGACCGTGAACCGAGCTCGGCTGCCACAGGTTTGGCAAACCATCGTGAAACCCTTCAGCTTCCCCGAATCCGGATCCACTGGCTGAGGTTTCTTCGCCGCTTGTTTGGCAGCGATTTCTTTGGCTCTCTTTTGCTCCTCGTTCAACTTCCGCAAATATGAGGACGGTAACTTTCGGGGCATTGTTTTACACCGATACGGTAACCGTGTTCAATATATTGTTTGAGCGAGCAGACGCTTCAATGAGTTATCGACCTGGGGAACGTGGTGTCCGTTCAATTCTCTCAATCAAACCCGTAATGCGTTGTTGTAGTTCATCTCGAATCGCACGTAGCTCCTGAGGGTTCTTTCCAGTAGCTCCAGGAATGGGCCAATCCTCAGACTTCTCTTTCGCACCTATCGGGCAGCGATCCACGCAACCGAACGTGATAACGCGCCAAGCGCTAGCGACCAGTTCAGGTGACACAAGCCTAGGCTTCTTGGGGCCGATCCTAATCCCTATCTCGCCTAGAAGTTCAACGGCGATCGGGTTGATGGCTTCGGCGGGTTGCACACCTGCGCTTTCGGCGTGCCAACCTTTGGGTGCTTGGGCGTTGAAGAGGGCCTCGCTCATGATGCTTCGGAAAGTGTTTTCCACACAGACGAACAGGACCATGCCATCGCCCGACGAATCCATCCAAGGCCACCGTCCCTTGCTTCCTGGTAATCTTCCTCTAAAAGTGAACATCACCAATGCGACAGCGGCGACTGCGGAGGTTGCGATGCTGAAGCTGAAAGCCGCCCCCGAACCTATACTCGTCCATAGAGCACCGAAGACCGAATTCGCAGTGAGGGAGCCGATGGCGATGATTGTGTAATAGAAGGCATAGGCTGTGCCCTTGAGCTCTGGCCGGGTAAAGTCGGGGATCATGGCCCGCTGCACGGTATCAGAGATTGAGAGGTAGCTCCCATAGAAGACGCCGATCAAGAAACCAAAGACCCAATATCCGGAAAGAAGCACGCCGGCCAGCGACGTGCCCATGAAGACTAGGAAGCTTAGGAGGAGCACGGGAAGTTTCCCGACCCTATCCGCAAGGATCCCGGCGGGAAATGATATTATCACCGTCGCCAGATTCAGGAGAGTGTACACTAATGCAATGAAATTTCCTTGTACACCGAGCGCCCGAGCGTCCAACAGAATGAAGGAGAAGTTGTAGGCGCCTACTGCGAAGATTTCTAAGACCACGAGCAGTAAGACGAAATCTCGCGTCAAAACAGCCCGAGCATTCTTGAACAAATTCCACCGCCTAGGCCGTGCCCGCGCATCGGCCACAAAGAACAGAAGGATGATTAGGGAAACGGCGCCTGGAATGAAGGAAATCCAAAACAAATTTCGCAGCCCTATTAAGGGAAGCAGCACGAATGCCAAGAGGGGGCCCAAGACCGCTCCCACTTGGTCCAGCGAACCATGCAGGCCGAAACCTTTCCCAGCTTGTGACTTAGGAATCGAGTCACTGATGAGCGCGTCTCTCGGCGTTGTTCTCGTCCCTTTCCCAGCCCTGTCAACAACTCGCACGGCAAACGCCTGACCCCACGAGTTGGCAATTGCGAAGAGCGGTTTGGCGAGTGTGGAGAGCCCATAACCGATCATAACGATTGGCTTACGCTTGCCGATCTTGTCGGTTAGAACGCCGGCGAAGATTCTGAATACGTTGTTGGCGGCCTCAGCGGAGCCTTCAATCAAACCTAGTATGGCCGCGGTTGCGCCGAGCTGCTCAATGATGAAGTTGACCGGAAGAACGCCTAGAATCATCTCGGTGGATATGTCGGTGAAGAGGCTAACGTACCCAAGCCTAACAACGTTCCGAAACCCGAGCCTCTTCCACCGTTCCCTAGCCGAATCATCCTTATCCAAAGTTCTCCCCTCCACTGCGTTTCGTAAAGATAAAACCTCGTGCCAAGAAAACGGTTTTATCGCGAATTATGATGTTGCATAGTCGTTACGACAATGCCACATTCACGCTACACCCTCTTCTTGCTGTGTTTACTACTCGTGTTTGGGAACGCTGTCTCCGCATATGCTCAGGCCATAAACTTTTGCGAGATCAGTTACCTCAGATTCGATTACCCCGAAACGGTCCCGGCGCACCAGGCATTTACTGTCACCACCACAGTTGCATTGTTTTCCTGTGATGTCGGTCCGGTGGTTGCCCGTGTTGACCTCTCTGACTTTCACCATAATCTCATATCATCCAGCTATAGCTGGGTAAATTCCCCTGTGACCTACGTCACCAACACAATTACAGCACCTCAAATTGGCGACCCGAATATCATCTACGCCACTGCTTACATGGTCTTGTTCAGCGGGCAAATAGTGGGACATTACATGTCATGGTTCCAGCTCTCCGTGGTTCCCCCAACCGAAGTCACGACAACCAATAGTTCTGCAGTTCAAATTAATTCGCAGACTGTGGCGTCACCAACAACTGTGACGAGCACCTCCACTTTCGCTTCAACAGGGTCAGCTCCAGCCCTGTTCGCAACGACGATTTCAAGCGAAAACGTCTCGGCTCTGATTCTATCTAGCGATCTACCATACGAGTTAGTCATAGTGGTCGCCATTCTATTCATGGTCACCTTGGCCGTTCTATACAGGCGAAAGAAACAGTAGTTATGGGCCGTCAGTTTTGTGGAACATGGAAATCGCTTAAATGACTCCCTCCCAGTATTCTGATTAAACGACGGCGTAGGTTACGTGATTCCCCTAACAGACTCTTTTGGGCGCGTTGCGCGCAAGCTTCGCATATCCGTTACGGATCGCTGCAATTTCCGCTGCCAATTCTGCATGCCCAAAACGCCCGTCTGGCTGCCTAGGAATGAAATACTCAGGTACGAGGAGATTGAACGTGTTGTGTCACTCTTCGCAGAATTAGGCGTGGAAAAGGTCCGCCTTAGTGGCGGGGAGCCACTGATGCGGCGGGACATTGAGAAGCTCGTTGAAATGCTCGCACGCGTCCCAGGAATCAGTTCGCTGAGTATGACGACCAACGGCTTCCTCCTAGCCGAAAAGGCTGCAGCGCTAAGGAAAGCTGGGTTGAAGGGCGTAACCGTAAGCCTCCACAGCCTCAAACCAGAACGATTCAGTCAAATTACAGGCGGCAGAGTTTTCCGCAAGATCGTAGATGGGATTAGGGCGGCTAAGGAGAACGGGTTCAAGCCGCTGAAAATAAATGCGGTAATCATCCGGGGCTGCAACGAGGACGAAGTAGGCGACCTAGCCTCGCTGGCTCGGGCTGGCGGTGTCACAGTCCGCTTTATCGAGTACATGCCATTCGATGGGCAACGCCTCTGGGGATTGGAAAAAGTTGTAAGCGGAAAGGAGATAATCCAACGCGTTCAAGAGCACTATGAACTTGAGCCTGTCCCGCGGGAAACGGGAAGCACAGCGAAGATCTATCATTTTAAAGACGGTCCTGGCGAGATTGGCGTAATTACTTCGATAACTGAACCCTTTTGCTCAGACTGCGATAGGATACGGCTCTCTGCTGATGGGAAAATAGTTCCATGCCTCTTCGATAAGGCAGGCTTCGACCTTAGGCCTCTCCTTAGAAACGGGGCTTCAGATGAGGCAATATTAGATTTCATGCGCGACTCCGTCCTCCGGAAAGCTCCGGGAGTGGAAACGTTGCTCAAGAAGTTCCATAACCTTGAGCATCTCAGACCTATGCACACAATCGGCGGCTGAATAGTGCCTGACGCAGATGCACGACATTTAAGTATAGATAACCGATGGAACAACCTCACCATCTGAAAATCCCTTAACACCAACATTCCTCGCAAGTAATTCAACAAAATCAAACTATGGTAAGAACGATGAGTGAACAACCAAACCTTGTCCGAATCGGCAAGAAACCCATCATGAACTACGTGACCGCATGCGTCACCCTCTTCAACTCTGGAAACGGGGACGTTATGGTTAGGGCTAGAGGCCAGGCGATAGAGAAGGCCATCGATACCGTACAAATGCTGAAGCGCAGCTTCCTAAAGGACGCTAAAATCGTGAGCATAAACTTGGGGTCGGAAGATGTCACCCGCTTCGACGGCACTAGAGGAAACATTTCGATCATAGAGATCACCCTCTCCCGCGAAGGCGAAGAAGAAGACTACGAAGAGGAAGAAACGGTCCCTGCGGAAGAGGCAGTCTGACCAGGCTGAGGTTTTGGCGCTACCATAAGTACAGTTCTGCCTAAGCATGTAAGCCCCATAAGGGACGCGTTTGTTTATTCCAAGGAGGTAGTGAGCAATTGGATTTTCTTCGTGATTTAGAAACCGGGCCTGACCCGCCGAACGTTGTGTACGCGGTCATAGAAAGCCCGAAAGGAACTGAGAACAAATACGAATACGATGTGAAAAAGAAAGCCATTGTGCTCGACCGCGTATTGTTCTCGGCCGTGCATTTTCCCGGCGATTACGGTTTCATACCACGAACTCTCGATGAAGATGGAGACCCGCTTGATATCCTCGTATTGGTAACGAACCCTACTTTTCCAGGATGCATTATGTCAGCAAGGCCCGTCGGCCTCCTCCGAATGCTAGATGGCAACAAAAGAGATGACAAGATCCTAGCTGTTCCTACCAGTGATCCCCGGTACGCTGAATATCACGATTTGGACACCTTGCCAGAGCATATTCTCAAAGAAATCGCGTACCTATTCGAGACGTACAAGGTCTTGGAAGGAAAACAGGTGAAAGTGTTGGGATGGGAAAAATCCGAAGCAGCCAAGAAAATCATCGAGCACTGCCAAGAACTCTACAGGAAAAGCCTAGGCTGAACTCTCTCACTGCTTCTGTGAACAGCCAATGGTCGGTTCGTCGCTCGACGCTTTTCTGAATGGTGTTGTCGCAGGTTACGGCATAGCGATTCCAGTAGGGCCAATTGCTGTTCTGATCCTTGAGCTGGGACTTCGTCGCGGGTTTAGGGTTGCGTTAAGCGCGGGGGCTGGTGCTGCCTCAGCGGATTTGATTTACGCGACGGTCGCCGCCCTCGCGGGGACACTAATAATCTCAGTTCTAGCGCCGTTCGCATACATTTTGCGCATCGGAAGCGGAATAGGGTTGATCGCCATGGGTGCGTGGCTGCTGTCCCACCGAAGAGATAGCTCCGGCCGTGCTCAGAAACCCAGGCTCAGAGCTACGAGCTGCCCACAAGCCTACGGCATGGTCCTTGGACTAACTCTCCTCAACCCCGTCACAATAACCTACTTCACAACCTTGATCCTGGGAATGCAGGTGGGAATGCAGGCTTTCTCCCCATCTCTCTTGAGCGCAATCCCCTTCATCTTTGGAGCGTTCCTTGCTTCTTTATCCTGGCAAAGCCTCTTAGCAGCAATTAGCGGTGTAGCACACAAACACCTCTCAGCAAAGCTACAATCCGCAACATTCGCAGTCGGAAATTGCGTGATAATAGGATTGGGAATTGCGATATTGCTAGGACTCCGAATCTAAGCGGCTGTGGTCTGCTCGCCAGGTCGTCTCGTTCTCCCAATAACCATCATGATGGCTAACAAGGCGACTATTCCAAAGCCCACGATTCCATAGACCTCGTACGCGGTTAAGACGACGCTGAATTCCCCGTGTTCCCCAGATTCCAGCCCAATCGTTTCAGTCACAACATTCACAGTACCATGCATCCAACCATGGTACGTGCAAGTGTACTGGTACAGTCCCGGCCTGGTGAAGGTGTAGACATATGTGGCGCCGGAATTCATATTCCCCGAATCAAAACTAGCATCTCTCGCAGTTACTGTGTGCGGCATAACGTCGTTGTTGGTCCACTTCACCGTGTTATTGACCCCGATGACGACCGTCAAATCCGCAGGCGTATAGCCTGGTGAGTTAACGTTTGTACTCGCGCCGGGGTCGATGCTCACGGGGATCGTGGTTGAGCTTTGCGGCACCGTTTGGTTGGGGGCGGTTGGCTGGGTTATGCTTGAAGTATTTGGTGCGAGCACGACCAAGTAACCAATCATGCCGACTTGAAGGTGGTACGTACACACGTATTCGAAGATACCAGCGTAATTTGCCACAAAGGAGTACCTGGCTGAAACATTGCCTGGCGTACCTGAAACCACGACGCCGGGAGAGTTGCGTGTGGCAGGTGTTGTGATTAGTTGGCCGGTCACGTCATCATGCAGGCCGGGGACGGAAGCATTCACTACAATGTTGTATGGCGGTCCTATAACAAAATCATGAACGACTGTGTCATTGTTGATGAATGTGAGGGCAACTGTGTCGCCTTGGTTCACAATGATGAAATCCGGATAGAACCTGTCCTGACCGCTGAGATTCTTCGTCCATTCAATGAGGACATTCCTCGTAGTCGCCGTTTGGGTAGTCTGCGCCAAAGCCGTAACGTTGGAGGTGACAGCAACAAAAAGCAACATGGACACTAGTACTGCGATGAAGAAGGTTTGAAACGGTGCTAACCGGATCTGCGAACTCAAGGCCCAGTCAACCCAGCCGCTCAATGATTTCGAGATATGTAAAGGATTTTTTGTTGAAAGGCCGGATAAGCAGCTGGTCGACTATGTAGCCGACGCGATAAAGGCCGCTTACCAATAGAGGAGAACCACCATAGCAATTTGGTGCCGGGTTAGGGCTGTTGCGGTCTTACGCGGCGACCTAACCACGGCCTCGCAGGCCACGGCCCGCGGAAGCCCCGTTCACGTTTCAAGGCCTCAACCAATTGCCTAACCCCTTGCGGATCCTTCACATTCTCAAACGTCAACACAACTTTTCCTTCGTTCATGAAGGACACGTCGCCGAAAACTTTCAAGTTACCCCGTCTCGGTCCCCCGTAAACGCCGAATCCCCCAAGCCCAGGGAGGCCAAACATGCGTGGCGTCAGAAAAACTCCTCCCCCGAGCGAATCGTTAACCCTGTGCACGTTCATAACGACGACTTCAGGCCAATGGTTAATTCCGATTTGGGCAACAACCCGTTTGTTTTCAACATCATACTTCAGGACGCGCTTGTTAGTTACCGCTTCCTCCATGGTAACCTCTTTGTGGATTAGGCCCCGAGTGGATTCTCGATGCCATAGGATCGTTTCGCCGTCAACAAGTGAAATAACTGAATTAACCTGCTTTACTTCTTCCTGCGGAGTTTCCGCAACAATCTCATCAGCGCTTTGAGCCCCAGCAGCTGGTGGGCTTTGGGAAGGCGTGGAAATGACGGCACCGCAGCTCGGACACCTTTGCACTTCTTCGGGTATGCGGCTGCCGCATTGGGAACAGAACGTCATGCTTGGATCACAGGACCCTTTATTTCGTTGTCCGGCTTGCTTGGGCTTTTATTTTTTCCGTGTAGGCGTCTGCTAGTCTTCCGACCTTCAGAAGAAGCCAAACGACTATTACAACAATCGCGGCTGCAAAGACAGTTCTAATCAACAAGCCGAGGAACAATAGACCGACTGGAACCATGTCACACACCTCTCAAACGCGACCACAAGCCTTACGGAATAAAAGCAGTTGTGGATGAATCGTTCAGTACAATGTTCGTTTAAGCGGGTAAATAATCCACGGGTGATTCAGTCGTCGATGAAAAACCTAGGTTTCTACCAGGTGGAACATCATCCGCTACGGTGGATTCGTTCCAATCATGGTCAAGTGTGCGGTGCCCCGAATTATGATGAAATCGATTTGAGGAGGTGAATTGAAGTGGAATGCAATATCGGAGGCAGGGAATACTGCCATGTGGCGGACTACCTTTTCGGGTTCGAGCATCCCCCAGTGGCCGTCTACCGACCATAGAAGCTGAACAATGACACCGGTGCTCCTACCCGCCCTTATTTTCCAAGACCCCGACAACCTGGAGCCATGCTGGGTCCGTATGGCTGATGAGCCGACTTGTTTCAAGAATCATAGGTTCTCTTCGTTGCAATCGATTTATAGATTAGCTGAGAGCTCTGCGTAGGACGAATACAAATGAGAACAGGGTTCTTTCTTCCTCAAATTGGACCTGTTGCAGACCCGCGCACAATTGTCAAAGTCGCGAAGCGTGCAGAGGAATTGGGTTATGATGGGCTCTGGGTAACCGAACGTCTCCTATGGCCTATGAACCCTCAGACATCGTACTACGGGGGGCCGATTCCTGAAGTCTACAAACGAGTCTTCGACCCAATTGAAACTTTAACCTTTGCTGCCGCGCACACAAACCGAGTCTCCTTAGGCACGAGCGTTCTCGACATTCCATTCTATAATCCAGTTTTGCTCGCCCGACGGTTAACCACACTGGACCAAGTCTCGAATGGAAGGCTAAAGGTCGGGTTCGGCCTCGGTTGGTCGAAGGACGAACATGATGCGATAGGCTCATCGCTGAAAGGGCGGGGGAAACGCGCAGACGAATTCTTGAAAGTCCTCAAGGCAATTTGGACAACGGACCCAGCTGAATTTCATGGAAAATACTTCCAGCTTCCCAGATCCATAATCCAACCCAAGCCGGTGCAGAAACCACATCCCCCCATTTACATGGCGGCGTTCGCCCCTTTGGCAATGAAACGTGCAGCAACCTTCGCCGACGGGTGGATGCCCGTTGGAGTTCCGGTTGACCAGTTGAAGTCGATGTCAGCCCAGATCAAGGACATGGTTAAGGGCGCCGGACGCGACCCAGCCCACTTCAAAATAGTAGCTCGATACAACATTGACGTTAGACCCGAACCCATTGGGAAAGAACGAAGCTTCTTTTCCGGCAGCCTAGACCAGATCAAGGAAGACATTCGAGCAGTAAAGGACGCCAAGCCCGACGAATTGATAATTGACCCAACGTTCTCAGCTGACAGCCAAACTGAGGAAGGCTTCCTGAAAAACCTAGAACAAATCCGCAAAATGATCTGATCAAGCGCATAGTCACACTAGCGGGCACTTGAGTTGCCGCGGCTTGAATTAGTTGAAGATTTGACACAAGCACCCATCCCCCCGGGAACCAACATCATCATCGAATTCGACCCCGCATCACAATGGTACAACGCATCCCTCACCATTGCGGCAGGATGGTTGAGGAGCGGTGGTAGTGTTAGCTACATTGCCCAATCCCAGCCACCGGAAGATGTCCGCTCTCAACTCCGGCAACTCGGGCTTGCTGTTGATGATCTTGAACAGAAAGACCGGTTATGGATTACTGACTTCTACGCAGCATCGGTAGGACAGAAATCCAAGGAAAGGTTCGCCCCTGAATCGTTAAAGGTCGCCGACCTGAGCCTTTGGATAGCCAGGGAAGCAATGGTCGAATCAGCCACTCCCGAATTCCTCGTAATAGCCGATAACAGTTCAGTTCTTGATAGGTTCAACGATGAGAAGAACTGGGTCGAATTGTACCTAACCAGACCCATTCCCATGAGCAAACCGAGACAAATAACCCAACTAATTGGCTTCATGGCAGGAATTCATAGCAACTGGGCGTACAAGCAACTCGAAGCAGCGGTTGACGGGATCATCGACTTTAAAGTCGAAGAAGTCGCCAGGGAAACACATGACTTCATGCGAATCAGATCTATGAGGAAGGTACGGTTTGACCGAAGATGGCATGAACTCAAGAAGTCTGAGAGTTCCGAGGTCACACTTCAGGCATAGCACTCCGAGGGTGCGTTGTGTGGGTTAAGTTGCACTTCCGACACATGGCCGGAAGACTTTTACAATTCTGGGGCAAGGCGCCGTCAAGTTCGAGGCATTAACCGTGGTAGCGAAGCTCGAAAAACCGAGAATCCTAATCACACCACCTGGGCCGAAGGCACGCGAACTTCTCGAGAAGGACGCGAACATTCTATCGCATTCGGTTGTTAGATGGTACCCGCTCGTCGCAGAATCCGGGTCCGGCTGCTTTGTCAAGGATGTGGACGGGAATGAGTATGTGGACTTCAATTCGGGTTTGGTGGTCCTCAATGTTGGCCATTGCCATCCGCGAGTTGTTAAAGCGATTAAGGATCAAGCTGAGAAGCTGATTCATTATTCGTGGACCGATTTCTACTACAAGCCGATCGTTGACCTAGCTGAACAACTTACTAAAATTACACCTGGAATGTTCCGAAAGAAGGTCTTCTTTTCGAATAGCGGAGCGGAAGCGAACGAGGCCGCGATGAAAATGGCCAGGTGGCACACCCGGAAACCGCTCTTCTTAGCGTACACGGGCTCATTCCATGGCCGTTCTTTCGCAACGATGAGTCTTACTGCGAGTAAGCCGGTGCAGAGGCGGCACTTCTTCCCCTTAGGGCAGGAGGTTACCCATGTTCCGTACCCGTATTGCTACCGCTGTCCCTTCAGCCTCACTTATCCTGAATGTAATGTGTGGTGCGTAGACTTCATCGAAGAGGAGGTCCTCAAGAAGTTTCATCCTCCCGAGGACACGGCTGCCATGTTCGTTGAGGCCATCCAAGGTGAAGGAGGGTACGTGGTCCCACCCGACGACTACTTCCAACGCCTCAAGAAAATTCTCGACAAGTACGATATTCTGCTAGTGGATGATGAAATCCAGTCAGGTATGGGGCGGACAGGTAAATGGTTCGCTATCGAACATTGGGGCGTAACGCCAGACATAGTGAGCGCAGCTAAAGCGGTCGCATCAGGCGTCCCAATCGGCGCAACAATTGCCAAGGAGGAAATAATGGACTGGGAGGGAGGTTCACATGCGAACACGTTCGGGGGTAACCCCATAGCATGCGCGGCTGGGCTGCAGGTAATCGAGATCATAAAAGACGAAAAACTGCTGGAAAATGCAACCCGCCAAGGAACCTACCTGATGAAACGCCTGAAAGAGATGCAACAGAAGTATGAGATCATAGGTGACGTTCGGGGCAAAGGGCTGATGGTCGGCGTAGAGTTCATCAAGGACCGGGAAACGAAGGAACCTGCCGCTCAAGAAATTCTTGATATCATGAACAAATGCTTCAAACGCGGCCTAGCAATCATAACCGCGGGCAAGTCGACGATGCGTTTTGCCCCGCCGCTAATCATTACACATGAAATAATCGACGCCGGCCTAGAAATATTCGAGGGCGCAGTAAAAGAGGTAGCAGCACAACTCAAGTAGCTCCCCCATTCCTTTTCGGGAGGATAGCTTGGAACATCACAATTTAGGGACGAGATTATTTCCTGACGTATCTGTAAGTGACTGAAGTTGTTTTGCCAGCAGTGGCTTGAACTGACTGCGGTATTGGTATTGCATAGCCCTTGACTACGCTGAAAGTAACGGTATGTGTGTATCTTCGTTAGGTTAACATTGAATCTGGACCTAACGAGATTGTGCTACGGGTCAAATTGTCCGACTTTGACATGAGTGAGCTTCGGGCCGTTCAATACAACCAGCCAGGTTCGGGAACGACTTTGACACCTTTGTGGGTGATGAACCGCTACTCCAGCGCGTTTTAGCTTCCTGAAAGTATAGAGAGCGAAAGAGTTAGCTAGTTTTTGTAGAAAGGTACAGGTAGGAATAAATGATGACCATCCATATGCCGTGGAGGCGCAGCGGAGCAATGAGCAAGCAAGCAATGAGCAGGCAAGTCAAGGTTCTAGGAAAATTTGTCGAAGCCTCTAAGGACACTATGAGACGGGGCGGGAAAATCTATGTCTTCTTCATGGGCGCCGAATACTGCCCATACTGTGCCGCTGAGCGCTGGGCTATAGTTAGGGCGCTCCAGAAATTCGGGCAGTGGGACGGGCTGAAACAGACAATAAGCGCCGCTAGGGACGAACCGTTTCTCAACCTACCAACCTATGATTTCACGAAAGCCTCGTACAACAGCCCACACATCGAATTCGCCTCCCGCGAAACCAAGGATAGAGAGTTCAAACCGCTTCAAAAGCTGCTGAAGACTGAGGAGAAACTGGTGCGCAAATTCAACTCAGACAAGGAAATTCCATTCTTGCTGATTGGGGGAAGGTTTATGCAGGTTGGTGCGGGGTTCACACCTAAGATCTTCATAGGCCATACGTTTAGGCAAACAGAAACTGAACTGAAGAAGATTGAATCGGAAATAAGAAAAACGATAGATGATGAAGCGAACATAATTTCGGCGCTGTTATGCGTTTGTGGTCTACCGCCAGAGCTATGCAAGGAGACCAGTCTAGCCGAGTTGGTGGCACAAGCAAACTCCAAGCTAGCATAACGAGTCCTTGGGCTTCTAACAAACATCATAAGCATTGTCTACGGTCCAGGACCACGCAGTAACAGGTCTGTGTAACAATTGACCATTCAAGTTGAACCTTCAAAATTCTTTGTGGACGGAAAATGGACCGCGGGTAACTCGGCGGAAACGTTTGAGCTAAGAAACCCTGCGACGGGGGATGCGATAGGCCACGTACCGAGAGCTACGAAGGACGATGTCCGCGAAGCCGTAGAGGCGGCGCGCAAGGCGTTCGAGGCCGCTAGCTGGCGGGACATGGAACAAACGAAACGCGGCAAGCTACTGATGCAAGTAGCCGTATTAATGCGTCAGAATTTTGACGAGTTCTCCAAACTTGAGACCCTCAATCAAGGAAAACCTATTCGAGAGTCGAAGGGTGATGTAGCTTGGACGGTCCGGGCTTTCGAGTACTGGGCTGGAGCTGCGGACAAAATTGAAGGCGAGACGATTCCCGTTACGCCGAATAGGTTAACGTACACGCTCCGAGAGCCGCTCGGCGTGACAGCGCATATCATACCCTGGAATTATCCGCTAGCATTGGCCGCAAGGAGTATTGCTCCAGCGCTCGCCGCGGGAAATACGGTTGTGGCGAAACCTGCGGAACTAACGCCACTGACTCTGCTTAAAATTGCCGAATACGCGAAGAAATCAGGTTTTCCTGACGGCGTTCTGAACGTCATAACCGGCTCGGGATCCGTAGCCGGAAGAGAGTTGGTTTCCAACCCAGGAATAGACGGCATTACATTCACCGGCTCAACAGAAACAGGCCGCCAGATCATGGAAACCGCTGCGAAAAATGTGACGCCGGTCCTATTGGAGTTAGGCGGTAAAGAACCCGAACATAGTTTTCCCTGACGCGGACTTCGAGAAAGCAGTGCAAATGGCAAAGTACGCGATCTTCACAAACGCAGGCCAAATGTGCTGGGCCGGATCTCGCCTTCCTTCATGAAGAGATATGCGAAAAATTCCTCGCCGAACTAAAGAAACAGACAGAGCTTATGAAGATTGGGCCTGGCCTTGACGAAAAAACCGAGCTGGGCCCACTAGTTTCCAAAGACCAACAAGAACAAGTACTAACCTACATCAAGTCTGGGCGAGAGGAAGGGGCCCGCTTGGTAACAGGGGGTACCGTCCCAGAAGAATCAGCACTTCGAAGCGGCTACTTCCTCAAACCAACCATCTTCACAGACGTCAACGCCGACATGAAGATTGGATGCGAAGAAATATTCGGCCCCGTACTAACCGTGTTCAAATTCAAATCGGTTGAGGAAGTTGTTCGGATGGCGAACGATACTCAGTTCGGCCTGTACGCGGGCGTGTGGACGAATAACTTGAAACTCGCCCAACGGCTGGTTAACCAGCTTCAAGCGGGCGTGGTAGCAGTAAACGATTACTTAGTCGCGTACCCCCAGACCCCGTTTGGCGGTTACAAGGATAGCGGAATAGGGCACGAAAGCGGCCTACAAGCAATCAGCCACTACACACGAATAAAGAGCGTGACCGTAAACGCGTCGTAGATCTTGGGTTACGGGCGTAAGGGCAAAGAACCCATCGTAGCCTAGGGGCGAATCATTGGGCTTCCGGCGCCGGGGCGATCTGAAGCAATTCATGTTTCCGTTGTTCTAGGAATCCTTCACGTAACCCACGCCTCAGGTAGTAGGCGTTACGTTCCCGTTTCTTCTTGTTGGAGAGCCTGACTACGAACGGCAGCCCAGTAGGTTTAGCGGTTTCTATCGGGGCAGCTTCGATGACCCTGGCCTTGACGGCGCTGTCGAATAATTTCTGACCCAGTTCCGAACGTACGATAACGGTAGTCCATCCATCAGGTGAACCAACCGCCCCCACTGAAATGTCAGCCAGTTCCGCTACGTAGTCGATGCAATAATGGCACGGTTGGCTCATGTATGATTCAAGTTCTTTGATTTGAACGTCGAGGACGCAGTCTGCTCCAACGTAGACTTTGAACCGGTTCCTTTTCACGACTGTCCTCGTAATTTTCGCAGGGTCTATCCCGTGTTTGTTCTGGATGAATTCGGTGACAAGTTGATCATGCGTGTATACTTTCGAGCAGAATAGGCCAATTGTTAGAACTGGGCGTCCACCTCTGATCCAAGAGCCGCCAAATTTCACTGTGGCCTGTAATGATGTGTACATTCGCCAAAGCCCTTGTAGTTCGCAAGGGAGTGCGACTAGGCCAACTCGTCCGTCGGGGTATGATGCGGCTGCATCGGACAAGACTCCTAACACTCCGCCGTGAGTGTATTTCGACCCAGCCGTGCGGATTAGGTCGGCTGCAGTATCACCCACAACCGGCACGGTCTTGAGTGCCATTCCGTTGCCAAGAACGAAGACTGAGTTGGATTTAGTGAAGTCCGATGTTGCAAAGCAGTTAATCAGCCCAATTTGAAGGGCATGGGTCATGAGTGCTATGACGGTGCCGCCATCTTGGCCTGCATGCCATATCTCCTCGTCCAAAGCCCTTGCTGAGTAAATGTTCCTGTAAATGCCCAGTGACTCTTCTTCGGGCTTCCGGGTTCTGCCGAACAGGTAGTACTCGATTTCGTCTAGCGGGAACTCCAGCCTGGGGCAACTATAGTAGCAGACTTGGCAAGCAGCACAAGGCCCTTTGATGACTGGTTCCTCGTTCACATTCACGTTCAGGACATTGATCGGGCAGGAGGCGACGCAGGCGCCGCACATCATACAGTGCTTTGCGCGGACCACTTCGTTGAATAAGTGGCCCCAAATCTTCGCATTCTTGGGCGGGGACCAGCCGTCAGCCATCCTTTACACGGCCTGAAATTGTTCCTCGCTAGAACAAGCTACGGTATTTGAACACTTCTTCTTTCTTCTGTTCAAAGACAGACTAACAGAAGCTCCTTGGCTGGCTCTTAGGTTATTTTCTGCTTCTTTGCCAAAATTCAGTCAAAGCGAAAACCCCGACGAACGCGAGGGCTATAATTCCCAGCATGTACCCCGCGACTAGCAGGCAGGTAGCTGTCATGAATAGCGCCAAGCCCACTGGTTCGCTGACCTGGGACAATGGCGAAAAGTAGAGAATTGCGAATAATGACGATGCAATTGAGGCGAGACCTGCAAGAAGAATTATGAAGGATTTGTCCAGCAGCCGTCCAAACTGATTTGCCATTCCTTTGTTCGTCCGCTTTACTTCTTGGCTATTGTTTCGATGCGGTAACATCCCGGGCGAGTTTTTCACCCGGCGAGCCTTTCCAGGCTCGCATTGTCTGCCACAGGTTGTATGCGTGTAGGTACAAAGCGAGAACCAGAACGATTAGGGAGCCGACCACGAGGTATCTTATGTTGAGGTTGAATGGAATCAAACCCGAAAATGAAACGGTCATCGTGATGATGCCGAGGTTCATCAGCCAGAATTGCGCTTTTGCCATGCGCAAGCTGTGCAGGAAGGAATGGGCAAATGAAGGAACGAAGAGGTACGATAGCCCGAAAATCATCATTGCAACAAAGCCGTACAGTTGCATGAAATAGAAAGCCGTCATATCAAACGGCAACATGTGAGCGAATGTCAGGACAAGTAGTGTTCCGCCGGCAATCAGGTAGAGTAAACTTGCCTTCACATATTTCAAACTCAGTTGCATAACCACAGCCGCTATCGGTCCTTGGGCCAAAGAACATACCTCACCTTGAGCAAGCCAAGTATTCTTATTGTATTAACCTGACGCCGAACCCTTGAGACGAGCCGTTCACTTGTCATCTCTGAAGTTCGAACGCATATTCTCGCGTGCGACGAGTATCAACACATGAGTTGACCCGGGTGTCGTTGGTGTCGTAGAGTTAGAGAATAAGTTCGCCGTGACTATCAAAGAGCAGGTTCTTGCGCCATTCCCGCCAGCTCTCTAGCTTTCTTCACCACGTTCTCATACAATTTTCCGAACCTGCCGTCGGTTAGGGAGTTCTCCAAGTCCATGAAGTTTGTTAGGTCGATTCCGTAAACGTCTCTATACTCTTCGTGTATGAGGCCGCTATCGAGTGGATGCCGATCAAGCATCGCGTATGATGCGGCCTTGTGAAGTATCGTAGCAAAAACCCCGGCCAAGGTGCCTCTCTTGAGCAAGTCTTGGCGTTGTCCCATGAAAGGACAATTGGCAAAGATCTTCACGCTGCAGGACTGCCCAGTGCCAAATAGTTTCGCGTAGACCTGCGCTATGGTGTTCGCGAACTGAGAATCCAAGAAAAGCGAATTCAGGGTATTCTCAGTCCCTGAAGACTTTGTGAGGCGGTCTTTGGTTTGTTGCAGCATTATCTGAGCCTTCTGGGCTTCGGCAGCCCAGTGGTCCTTGGACCAGAGGAGGCAGGACCATTCACATCTCTGCTCTAATTCGTCATCGAGGTGCAATTGCTTCATGAAGTCTTCAGAGTACCATTCTGGGCTTCGTGACCGGTTAATGGGTGGCAAAGGTGGTCATGAGAGCGGGGGGCCCACCGTCTTAAGTAAGGCTTCGAATGGTTTCTGTCTTTGAGTTTCAGCGTAAGCCGGATCCTGTTACTTCACTGAGCGAGCTCAGCTTCGAGCTCTCAAGCATTCGAAGTATGTCTCGATTAATCCTTGAGACGACGCCGGGGCCCTCATAGATTAGCCCAGTGAGAAGTTGGACTGAAGATGCACCGGCCTCCAATGCACGCCAGGCGTCAAGGCCTGATGATATGCCACCGCAGGCGTTGATAGGGACCTTTCCACTTGTGTGCTTGTAAATGTCTGCAACTATTCTGAGCATATCTTGGAAGATTAATGGGCCGCTGAGGCCACCAGTCCCAATGCTGGCCCGAGGTTCATCGATAAGTTTCGTGTTAGTTGCGGTGATACCGTCGATAGAAGCCTTCACACACACATCAATCAGGTTGTGGACGTTTTCCCGTTGTTTATTGTCAAAGTAGGGTGGAATCTTCACCCAAACCGGTTTCTTGCTACTCTTTACCTTACTAATCGCGCTTAGCAGTTTCGTGAGTACATCAGGTTCCTGGAAGATTCTTACGCCAACCGTGTTCGGAGTGCTAATGTTCAACTCGATTCCGTCTGCCAGAGGTTCAATTTCACGGTAGCATTCAACAAACTCGTCAATGCTTAACCCGGATATGCTAACAATGGTCGGCCCTAGGTCGGGATTGCGTTTGGAAAGTTTGGCCGCAATCTCATGCACGCCTTCGTTGGGTAATCCCATTGAGTTGACGAGCGACCTCTCCGGGTATCGCCACATTCTAGGCTTCGGGTTACCCTCCCGAGGTTTCAGGGTAACCGTGCCCAATGTAAGGTATCCAAACCCTATGTGAAAGAGCGCCTCGGACATCTCGCAGTTCTTATCGAAACCCGCAGCGAGCCCCACTGGGTTAGGTAATGCGAGGTTCCCAACATTCACTCTTAACTGGTCGTCCCGAACACGCATGCGCCAACTCAAGATTTTCCAGATCAGCGGCCGTTTGAAGAACCATTTCGCAATACCGTGGGCCGTTTCAGGGGGTGTTAGAAATAGGGCCGGTTTGACGACCGTTTTGTAGAGGCTTAGGCCCAACGGAGACTACCCGCATTTACAACTACTTGGCTGGACGATCGTGAAGGATGCAATGGTAAAACGCCTATTCAAACCGAGGTCAGTTCTCATTGTTGGTAATCGTTGGCTCGTCTATTATACGCCCGGCTACGAAATTTGCTTGGTTTCAATGAGCAAGCTGGAACATGCATTTCTTTCTGAAATCATGACGACTAAGGTCGTCACGGTGGATATCAGCGAGCGAGTGGAAGAAGCGTTGCGGCTCATGGTCAAGTTTGATATTGGAAGCGTAGTCGTTGTGGACAAACAGAAGCCCGTTGGAATCATCACTGAACGCGATGTAACTAGGGCTGCACTACGTGGAGACAGCCTGCTTAGGCTTCCGGTGCGCAGCCTCATGTCGAGGCCTCTCCAAACGACTACACCGAACATGGAGATTTGGCGCACTTTCGAACTCATGCTCAAGCTAGGGGTAAGGCGGCTTCCAGTGGTTGAGAATGATAGGTTGGTTGGCATCGTCACCGAGAAAGACCTTACCCGCTGGGTTCTCCGAATCTTCTACGAACCCAATCTACCCGAGGAAGTGCAAGGCCTCATTACCAATCCCCGCATAGAAGCATTAACTGGTAGGCCAAAATGCCCTAGTTGCGGACGCTACCAAGACGAATGTATCTGCGTAAGAACCCAGTTAACAAGCGAAGAATGAGTACACATTGCACCGTTTCGGTATGCGTCTTGCTGGATACCTATCGTAGTGCCAACCTCGACTATAGGTTATGCTTCCGACCTGACATGAACGAACTCAATCAGCCTTCATTTCACAGCGTGGACCGAATAGATGATCGCGGCAAAACCGACAGCAGTCAACACGGTCCCTGTCGCAACTGCCTCAAGAATATCGGAGCCCAGTATCACGAACATTATGCCTTCGAGAAGAGTGCCTGCCGTTATAAGCCCAAAACCTAGGGCAACGTAGAGCAACGGCTTGCTCGCATTTCTCCTGTAGCCCCTATAGGCTAGATAGACAATAAACGCTCCCAGGAAGAGGGCGACAACCTTCACAATAGATGCGATCCAGAATACTTGTGAAAATTCGAGCAAGCACGTTCTCTCCGCTAAATTGGCGGAATCGAACTCCACATGCGGGTGAACCTGTCCGCCACGCGCTCATTCACTATTACATCTATTCGAACATCACCTTTCTCGAAACTTACGTCTATGCGTCTTAGGAGGCTTCTATACAGGTCATACCACTTACCATCGGTTGTGCGGCCTGACTTGACCGCAGCCAGAAGCCCAGCTTCCACTAATTCCTCGATGCGTCGGTAAACAGTCGTAATTGGTATCTCATACTTCTTGCTCAGTTCGAGAGCGCTCATAGGGTCCTCGATGGTCGCTGTGAGAATTTTCCTTGAATACTCGTCTGCTAGAGCTCCAAGGATTCGTTGCTTTCCCTGTTCTTCCGTGACTATCAAGGGTGCCCTATTCCAAGCTTTCCGGTAGAGTAAGCTATGTAGAGGTTGTTAGCCTTTTTGAGACTAACTCAGAATAACTCAATAAGTTACCTACTTAGGCCTGACTAAAGTAGCTTTGAGAAGGCGAAGTTAATGAGAGTGGGAATAGTTGGCATCGGGCAGACTAAATTCGGTAAGCTTTCTGATTCTTCAAGCCGGGAACTTGTGGCCGACGCATTCAAGGAAGCCCTCTCCGACGCCGGCCTAGCTAGGAAGGATATTTCAACGCTCATAGTTTGTTCAGGGTCGCATTACGACAAGCAACGCTCTCCTGCTGGAATAATGGCTGAATATGTAGGTCTGAACCCAACTCCGACGTTTCACGTTGAGGCCGCCTGTGCTTCTTCGGGCGTGAGGGTAAGGGTCGGCTGGTCCATGGCTCAAGCTGGCTTGCACGATGTTGTAGCGGTCGTCGGCTTTCAGAAGATGACTGAGCTTGACGCTGCTGAGGTGCAGGATGTGATGAGCAGGTCGGGCGATGTCATGTGGGAGTCGCCATTTGGGCCAACGATGCCGGCGTACTATGCGATGCACGCGAGGGCCCACATGAACAGGTATGGGACGACGGAAGAGCAGTTCGCTCTGGTCTCAGTTAAGAACCACAAGTATGGGGCGAAGAACCCGTACGCTATGTTCCAAAAAGAGCTCACGGTTGAGGACGTTTTGAAATCTCGCGTTGTCGCAAGCCCCCTCAAGCTCTATGACTGCTGCGCCAATGCAGACGGCGCGGCATGCATTATTCTAGCGGGCGGAGAGAAGGCGCGAAAGATTACCAATTCACCCGTCTGGATAACTGGATTAGGCTTAGCCTCGAGCCCAATGTCCCTAACGAGCAGGAATGAATTTGCCAGTTTCGAATGCAGCGTTCAAGCTGTAAGGCAAGCGTACAAGATGGCGAAGGTAACCGCCCGCGATATTGATGTTGCCGAAGTGCATGATAGTTTCAGTTCAGCTGAAATCATCAACTACGAAGACCTAGGATTCTGCAGAAAGGGCGAAGGCGGGAAGTTCATCGCAGACGGCCAAACCTACATCGGAGGAAAAATACCTGTAAATGTGGATGGGGGATTGCTGGCGAAAGGCCACCCCGTTGGAGCAACCGGAGCTTCGCATATAATCTCGATAGTAAGACAACTACGCAACGAGGCCGGCCCCAACCAGGTTCCGAAAGCAAAAGTAGGGTTGGCTCACAACATTGGAGGAATCGGAATGTACGCTGTTTGCACAGTTCTTACGGCAAGGTAATGTCGAGTCCAGAGGTCTAGAGCAGTTGGGTTTTGAGAGGTTTGGATGGGTATCCTACGCTAGTCAGACTAGGATATCGAAATTCGTAGATTATTTGCAGGAAGGAAAAATCTACGGGACCGAATGCAAAGAATGTGGTTGTGTTCAGTTCCCTCCGCGAGCACACTGCGTAAGATGCCTCTCGAGCAATTTTGAATGGAAGGAACTTGCTGGAGACTGCGTGCTGATTACATACACCAAGGTGGAGGCGACCCCTTCCATGTTCAAAGAGCAGGCACCCTACCTCCTAGGACTAGCAGAATTACCCGAGGGTCCGAAGGTCTTCGCTTGGATAGACAAAACCGTACCTGAAGATCGGATCAACATTGGAATGAAACTGAAGTTGGATTCTACGAAACTTCCGAACGGAAACCTGTGTTACGCTCTTATTGTACCGAACGCTACTTCGCTAGACGAGCATCAGGTCTAACGCAAATAACCAGTCCGATATCAAACGTCTATACCGGGTGAGTGTGTGCTCCACCATTGCGGCAGCAAGCTGGCAAATACTCGTCGTCCAATTCGTCGCTACTTGCTTCCGGTTTTTCTTCTACCACGAAGCCCTCTCGACGATACCGCGCTAATTGCTTAAAGCATTTGGCATCAGGGACTAAAGCGCCCCTCTCGGCCTTCATTCCGTGTGAGAACGAGGGTTGCCTCACAGAATTCAGTCGGGCTCCCATCGTACACGATTTCGCATTCCGAACCGGTCTGGAACTACGGACCAAACCTACGAGTAACGTAAACCATCAATTGACCCTTCTTCTGCCGCCAACCTGTTATCCGGTAGAGTCTGTCATCTAATTTCGCGGTCGTCAAGATTTCCAATAGCCCATTGAACACGAGGGAACCGTACTGTCCCCGAGACGTACAGATAGCCAGTTAATCCAACAAGCAATATTCCAAGTACATCCAATCGCCCAGCAAAAACTAGCCTTTCTCTATGCCGTTTGATGAAGCGCAAATACTGTGCGGTCTTTACTCGCTCATAGACCAGTACCGGGATTCTCATGTGGGAGCGGGTGAGCTGCTCAATAGTGGGCGAGATTTTGGCCTCTCTTAACTTAACTTTCCCAATCCCGTGCACATAAGCCTGTTGCGGAAACCGCACAAACACGTTCGGAAAAGAAGGCCGTCGATCAGATCGAGGGACATTTAGCTGTCTTATGGCGTTCATGCGCAGTTAGAGGCGTTAGCAATGTCGAGGTTGTCTGGCAAAGTTGCCATCATCACGGGAGCGAGCGGAGGGATCGGACGGGCGGCGGCACTTGAGTTCGCAAGTGAAGGTGCGAACGTTGTCTTGCAGTACATGTCTAGGATAGATGAAGTGGAAGCGGTTGCGAACCAGCTGGCCGCTTTGGGGAAGAAATCCATCCTTGCACACGTAGACTTCACTAGTGTCTTAGATGCACCAGGTGAGGTTCAAGGAATGGTGGACGGAGCCATCAAGGAGTTTGGGAAAGTTGACGTGCTACTAAACTTAGCCGGCTACCCTGCCAGGGGTGAATGGAACAAACGGTTCATGGAACTCACGCCCGAGGATTTCTATAAGCCGATTAACGTGGATCTTTTCGGTTCTTTCCTCTGCGCCCGAGCCGTTGCGCAGCATTTTCTAAAGCAGAAAAGCGGCGTCATAGTGAATGTGAGTTCGACACCAGCCTTGGGCGGCCACGACAAAGGTTTTGCTTTCACTGTTGCCAAGGCCGCTATCCTAGGCCTAACAAAAGCCTTAGCGTTCGAACTCGCGCCCTATGTTCGAGTGAACACGATCGCCCTAGGAAACGTTGAAACAGAATGGGTGAGCGAACTAAGTCAGGAAGAGTTGAGAAAGGAACGGAGTGACAACCTGGTCAAACGTTTCGGAAGGCCTGAAGAGATAGCAAAGACGCTCGCGTTCCTTTGTTCGGATGATTCCTCGTTCCTAAATGGGCAGACCATGGTCCTGGACGGCGGTAGTACGCTCCACTAGGGCGAACAAGTCCATCGCCGGGCAAACTGGAAAGCTTAATTTCCCTTTACGGCCGCGGCGTATATTTCCAGTCCCTTGTCGAGTAGTTGTTCGCTGATGATCAACGGAGCCATGAAACGAAGTACGTTTCCAAAGTGACCACATGTGTGCATTAGAAGCCCCTTCTCAAACATCGTTTTTCGCAGATTGACGGCCAAGTCTTTCGAAGGTACTTTTGTTTCCTTTGAATTCACGAACTCATTACCAATCATGAAGCCTGCCCCCCTCACTTCTCCTATATTGTTACTCGTCTTTGCAATCTGCTCGAACCGCGAGATGGTTTTCTTTCCCAGTTGTTGCACCCTGCTGAGTAGATTCATTTGTTGGATGAAATCGATGCTTGCAGAGCCTGCGGCCAAGGCTATCGGGTTGCCCCTGTACGTTCCGAGGTGAAAGGCTTCGGGAAGATTCGTGTCGTATTCGTCACGATATGCAATTAACGAGAGTGGAATACCTGCCCCAACTGATTTGGATACACACATAATGTCTGGTGAGGTGTCTGTCAGCTCACATCCCCAAAAGTGTCCAGTTCTTCCAAACCCTGTTTGCACTTCGTCAAGTATCAAAGGAATCTGGAACCTATCGGCGATTTCCCTCAGGCCGGGGAGGAAGTCGTTCGGGGGAACAATGTACCCTCCTTCACCTTGAATGGGTTCAACCAAAATAGCGCCAGTATCGTCGAGGCCAGAATGGGAGTCCGTCAACAGATGTTCAAGGTATCTCAGAACAACCTTCGCCTCGTCACCTTTCTTTTCGACGGGGAGCGGGAACCGGTAAGGGTAAGGATATGGAAGGTGAAACACACCGTACCTCACAGCACCTGAAGTAGAGAGATATTGCCGGCTAGCAGTTGCCCCCACGATGCCCTGGTGGACGCCGTGGTATGCTCCTTCGAACGCGACTACTGTTCTCTTCCCACTAACGTACCTAGCGAGACTCACTGCTGCTTCACATGCGTCTCCACCTGTAACGGTAAACAGAATTTTCGCGTGCCCGCGAAGGTTACCGGGTAGGACGGAGTGCATCCTTTCCAAGAAGCCTATCCTAGTCTCGGTAGGAATCTCGAGCGAGTGCCAGATACGGTCCATCTGCGCCTTCACTGCTGCGCTGATAACCGGGTTGTTGTGTCCTAGGTTGAGTACGCTGATACCGCTGACCCAATCGATGTAGACGTTCCCGTCGACGTCTTTTATCGTGGCACCCTTGGCTGAGTCAATGGCAAAGGGAAATGCCTTGCTGTAAATTACAGCTCTAGTCTCAAGGGCTGATTGTTTCGCTAGGAGTTCCTTCGACTTGGGCCCCGGGGGTTTTACTAACATCCGAGGGGCTTCTTCGAAGCTTAACCCTTGGAGAGAAGACAGTTGTGTGCACCTAGCCACACGCTCATCTTCAATCGTAATTAGCATTATCGGCCGAAGTCCAAGGGTTGGTTGAAAGCGATCCAGAGGCGAAGGGAACAAGTGGAAAAATTGGGAATCCCAATCCCCGCCATCCATGAAATAGACTTGGAAGGAGAAGAGGTCGACGTTCGCGCGGACGAGCCTATTGCTACGCCGTTCTAGGCTCCTATTCACTTTCCCTTGAAGATTGGTTTCCTTTTCTCGAAGAAGGCTCTAACCGCTTCGATATGGTCAGCTGTAGCGCCGGCTATCTCCTGCAGATAGCTCTCGTATTCCAAAACTGTTTCCAGATCACTTGAGATTGACTTGTTGAGGGCCCGCTTTGTAAGGCCAATCGCTTTCAAAGGCCCCTGTGCCAACTTCGTTCCTAACTCGCGCGCTGTCGCCATCAGCTGTTCTCTTGGGACCACCTTGGAGACTATTCCGACACGTTCCGCGTCTCGGCTAGTGAGCTCGTCTCCGGTGAGGGATAATTCCAAAGCCTTTGCAAAGCCCGCAAGTCTTGGGAGGAAGAAGCTTGTTCCTGAATCAGGTGCGAGCCCAACTCTGATGAAGGCTTGCATGAACTTGGCGTTGTCGGATGCTACCCGAATGTCGCATGAGTATGCTATTCCGGCTCCTGCCCCTGCCGCCACGCCGTTCACGGCTGCGATTACAGGTTTCTGCATGCGGCGAATTTGGCGGACGATTGGGTTGTACTTATGTAAAAGCCTCTCTCCGAGTTTGGGGTTCTCCCCTCTCTCGTACTGCCCGCGTAGGTCTCGAATGTCTTCTCCAGCACAGAAGGCTCGTCCGTTTCCCGTTATGACGACGCAATGAACCTCATCATCCCGTTCGGCGTCACGTAGCGCATCAAGGAGCTCTTTACCCATCGTTTCATTTACCGCGTTAAGCACATCAGGTCGATTCAAGGTTATAGTGGCGATGCGATCCGATTTCTCATAACGCAATGTCTGATAAGGTTGAGTCGACGTTTTCGATTCCTCTGCCCAAAATCAATCTGAACGTTTGGAGTGCCTACTATGTCCAAGGCGTCCAAGGACAGTGAGAATGGGGCCGAAGAGCAATATTAGAAAGAGCACGAAAATGGCGGTTGCTCCTACCTTCACCCGAAGATCAGCAGACGTGAGGCCGTAATCGCATTCGAGAAATCCAATTAACTTCAAGCCCGGGGCTCCCTGCAGACAGTTTAATCCGACTACCAAAATCACTAGGACGATGGCCGTTAAGAAAAATGAGACCTCTAGGATACGAGTTAGTTTCATTCATTTTCCCTTAAAGGCAGGTTTTCTTTTCTCCAAGAAGGCCTTCATGCCTTCTTTGCCGTCCTCGGTAGCGAACAACATGTAGAACGCTTTCCGCTCGAATTCCAACCCCACCTCCAGCGTCGTATCTTGCGCTCTCAATATCGCTTCTTTTGCAGCTCTGACCGATATCGTGGGTTTGGACGCAATCTCACTAGCAATCTTCTTAGCCTCATCCATCAAACTCTCCGCCGGGACAACGCGATTAACAAGGCCTACCCTGAACGCTTCTTCAGCCGAAATAGGTTTGCCCGTCAGTATCATCTCCATAGCCTTGTACTTACCAACCGCCCGCGTCAACCTTTGGGTGCCACCGGCTCCTGGCATGATTCCTACGTTAACTTCTGGTTGACCGAAAGTGGCAGCTTCCGATGCGATGATAATGTCGCAGTTCATAGCTAACTCATTTCCTCCGCCCAAGCAGTAACCGCTCACTGCAGCTATGATGGGTTTCGATATTTTTCTGATGCGATCCCAGAGTTCAAAACGTCTGCCAAGCACTAGGTCAACCGGTGTGGCCTCAGCCATCTCACGCAAATCTGCTCCCGCAGCGAAGGCACTAGCGCCACCAGTCAAGATTATCGCATGTACGCTTTGGTCCTTATCCAGTTCTTCGAAAGCATTGACTAGCTCGACCATGAGCTCGAAGTTAAGCGCGTTCAAAACCTTGGGACGGTTCAGCTGAACTATGCCAACCTTTCCATCTTTGCTAACCAGAATATTCTGGTACGTCAAACCCTATTCACGAACCATCAACCACGTAACGTTCAGGGAACTTAAGCTTCACCGAAGGCCAAATAGAGTACAGAAAAATCACGGTCCAGCCGGGGTCCGTGCATTTGCTTGGCGGGGTTATATAACGAACGTTAAATAGAAGATTGAAACCAGCCAATTAGCCTAACTGGCTTTGGACTCGGAGTTGCTGAAATGACAAAACCGCCCTGGACGATGAGGAGTGACCTCTCTGAGGCTCCGATCTTTGTTTGCTGGGAAACAACCAAGGCCTGCTTATTGGCGTGCAAACATTGTAGAGCCAAAGCCATCAGGAAACCCATGGCTGGGCAGCTGGACCGCGAGCAGGGCATGAAACTTATTGATCAGCTTACGAGGTTCGGAGAACCATACCCGGCGCTCCTCTTAACCGGGGGCGACCCGCTGATGCGGGACGACTTCTTCGACTTGATTGAACGGGCGAAGAGCCTAGGAATTTACGTGGCAGTTGCCGCGAGTGTGACGCCGAAGCTGAATGATTCAACAATGTCGCGTATGAAGGAACTTGGCGTTGACATTATGTCAGTTAGCCTTGACGGCGCGTCGTCGGAAACTCATGACCGACTCCGCGGCATTCGAGGCACATGGGACGAAACGGTTCAGTCGCTTCATGTGGCTAAGCGGTTGGGATTGAGGGCGCAAATCAACACGACAGTTATGAGAAGCAACCTTGAGGAGTTAGCGGACATCTTTCATATCGTCAGGGAAACGGGAGCAGTTGCGTGGGAGGTCTTCTTCCTGATTCGTACTGGTCGTGGAGCGGCCCTTGAGGGCCTCGAACCTGCAGAATGTGAGGGTGTCATGCACTTTCTTTTTGATGCCGCACATTACGGTGTCCCTGTGAGAACTGCTGAAGGTCCGAACTTTAGAAGGGTATGCATAGAGCGGCAGAGCAACAAACACTTGCCAAATGGCGAGCCCTACCTCCGCCTAGCTGAGAGGTTGCGATTTCTAGAAGGACAACCTACAAGCGCAGCAGTACTGAAGTCAACACACACAAGGGATGGGAAGGGTATAATCTTCGTCGCACACGACGGAGAAGTATACCCAAGCGGTTTTCTACCAATCGGCTCGGGTAAGGTGCCCGAAGATGACCTAGGAAGAATCTACAGGTCGAGCCCGTTATTCACGGCATTGAGGGATTCTTCGAACCTGAAGGGCCGTTGCGGTAAATGCGAGTACAAGGAGATTTGCGGAGGGTCTAGGTCAAGAGCTTTCGCAGAATACGGAGACTCATTGCAGGAAGACCCTGCATGCCCGTATGTCCCAAACGGAACCCTAGCTGAGCCATTTTCTCTGAGAACAACGGCCTGAGCTGAACTAGCAAAATGTCGAACATTAACCAAGGACACAGAATATTGGAAGTCGCCAAAGATCTCTTCACCAAGCGCGGCTTCTCCAACGTTGCTATCCGCGACATATGTAAAGCGGCCAACGTTACAGCTCCCACTGTCTACTATTACTTCAAAAATAAGGGGGCCCTGTTCGACGCAGTTGTACGCGAAAGCGTAAGCATGAGAGAGTTCATCACGCTACTATCTGATGAATCCGGAAAATCGAAGAAACCAACGTTACAAGTCCGCGCATTCATACACACTTATCTCACTAGTTTTCCCAAGGAGCGCTTGAACGTCGGCCTGTACGTTAGGCAGTCAACAGAACTCGATTCGATCGGGCGAAACACCCTGCAAGCCGAGCTTAGTCGGATTCAGTCTCTTCTAACGCACATCATTCGAAGGGGAATTGTTGAAGGAGAGTTTCGCGAAACGGATCCGAAAATGGCCGCCGAATGTCTGCTTGGTATGATGCACCGCCTCGTCTTTCAGCAAATTCATTTCCGGAGAAGCTACAGGCCGTCTGAGGCTGCGGCTTATCTGTATGATTTCTTCCTCCGAGCAATGCGGCCGATCTCCGAACGCACTAGGGTATGAGCAACACCAGGACGGCAAACAATGAAACAGCACATGCTCATTGGGACGAGGGGCAGCTCTCTCGCATTGGCGCAAACAAACGAGATAGTTGATTCGCTGAGGAAAGTTGCCCCGAATATTCGGTGCGAAGTTGTTCCGATTAAGACCCGAGGCGACAGTATGCAGGGCATCGGGACGGCTATGACGGAAGGTAAGAGCCTATTCACAAAGGAGATCGAGGACTCGCTAATTCAGGGGCATGTCGATTTAGCCGTTCATAGTATGAAAGACCTCACAACCGACTTGCCCCCAGGCCTTGCGATCGCCTGTGTCCCTGAACGAGTTGACCCACGTGACGTCCTGATCTCTCGAAACAGGAAAAAGTTTCAACAGCTCGACGGCGGGGCAAGAGTTGGAACGAGCAGCCCGAGGCGGAAAGCACAGCTCCTGGCCGCGCGTGGCGACCTAGAAATCGTCGAGATGCATGGAAACATTGACACACGCTTGCGGAAACTCGAGAAGGGAGAGTGCGACGCGATAGTACTCGCCGCTGCTGGCCTGATAAGGCTTGGACTTGAAGGAAATGTGACTGAATTTCTCTCGCCAAATGTAATGCTGCCTGCAGTTGGACAGGGGGCTATCGCAATCCAGAGCCGAGACGGCGATACTGAAATCAGAAATCTATTAGCAAAGCTAGACCACGCGCCAACGCGCAGAGCAATTGAGGCTGAGCGCGGATTCGCAAGAAGGCTGGGGGCCAATTGCCGGACCCCAACAGCGGCATACGCGAGATTTGAGAATGGGAAGTTAACTATCGACGGAATGGTAGCCGCCACCAGTGGGAAACTGGTTCTGCGAGGTGGAATTGTTTCGGACAACCCCAACGCGGAGAAAGCAGGCGAGGAATTGGCGGAATCATTGCTGAAGAAGGGTGCAGGAATTGTATTGGAGGCTGCGTGATGCAATCAGCTTCCCTAAAGCCACTGTCTGGGCTGAAGGTACTGGTAACTCGTCCCATTGGACAGGCGCAAAGGCTTTCCGAGAAGCTGCGTGAACTCGGAGCAACAACGATCGAACTGCCGACCATCGAAGTGGTCCCCGCCCAAAACAATGACGCGTTGGATCAAGCCCTACGGAGGCTCGGCGAGTACCATTGGGTCATATTCACAAGCGTTCACGGTGTCCGGTTCTTCATGAAACGCATGGCCGGCCTCAAGATTTCACCTACGGTCATGAAAGAGGTCATGTTAGCCGCCATTGGCCCCGCCACAGCATCGGAGTTGGAGCGCACGGTCAAGAAGCCCGAATTTGTTCCTAACGAATACCTCTCCGAGAAAATAGCCGACGGTCTAGGAAATGTGAAAGGAAGGCGAATTCTTCTCCCTCGCGCAGACATCGCGTCGAAGAACCTGCCTGAACTATTGCGCAGTCGTGAGGCTTTGGTCGAAGAGGTTGTATCATATCGGACTATCATCCCACCGGATTTGACGCCTGAACGTGTCAATTCCATATTCATGAGGGGAATAGACCTAGTGACTTTCACCAGCCCATCCGCTGTCCATAACCTAGCCCAAGTCCTCGGAGACGATAGATTAGGCCAGATTTTGAGCAACGTCAAGGTTGCTTGCATTGGCCCCGTAACGGTCCAAGCAACCAAGGAACTGGGTATAGGCGTGAACATTGTTGCGGGCATTCACACGGTCGATGCTTTAGTAGAGGCAATAGTTGATGAAATCAGAACTGTATGAAACGTCGAAAGAATTTGAAACAACTGAAAGGCCCCGTCGCCTTAGACGGCTACGCGCCCTGCGCATGTTGATGCAAGAAACGCGGCTGTCAACTTCGGACATGATGTACCCAATCTTCGTGGACCGCAGGATTTCTAAGCGCACGCAAGTTGAGTCTATGCCAGGAATCTACAGGCTCCCCATCTCGGATTTGAAGGCCGAAATTTCCGAGGTCACAGCTCTGAAGATACCGGCCATACTTGTTTTCGGATTGCCGGGACGCAAGGATGCGATGGGTAGCGAAGCACACGCAAGCGATGGAATAGTTCAGGAGGCGGTTCGCGAGGTGAAGAAATTGGCGCCGCAACTCGTCGTCGCTACCGACGTTTGCCTATGCCAATACACCGATCATGGGCACTGCGGAGTGGTTCACGGCGGAACTGTCGCGAACGATGAAACGTTGAGAATTCTCGCCCGCGTTGCTATATCGCATGCGGAGGCTGGCGCCGATATGGTTGGCCCGAGCGCGATGATGGACGGACAGGTGAAAGCAATTCGCGCTGCACTTGACGAACGAAGCTACAAGGAGACTTCCATCATGTCTTACTCAGCCAAGTACGCGTCTGCGTTCTATGGGCCGTTTAGGGAAGCCGCCGAGTCCTCGCCGCTTTGGGGAGATCGTCGAACCTACCAGATGGATTCCCCTAACTCTCGGGAAGCAATGCGGGAAATCTCAATCGACATTGAGGAAGGAGCAGATATCGTGATGGTGAAGCCTGCACTGAGCTACTTGGACGTTATCAGCCGCGCACGTGCAGAGTTTCACGTACCACTAGCCGCATACAATGTGAGTGGCGAGTATGCCATGATTATGGCAGCCGATCAGAAAGGATGGCTTGACCATAAACTCGTGGCTCTGGAAGTACTGACCGCCATCAAGCGTGCCGGCGCGGATGTGATAATCACTTACTTTGCGAAGGAGGCGGCGAAATGGTTGCAGGAGGCTGAATGATGAAAACTCAAACTTCAACGGAAACTAACCCCATTCAAACTACCGAAAGAGAGTACCTGAAGTACACATTCTTCAAAGTTGACTCACAATGGAGGCGCGTCGACAGTGCGAATAAGTCAGCGGCGAAGCAAGATTTCGCATCTATCACTACTGGCTTTGGGAATCAAAACATTCTCAGCAGTTACTCCCTCGTCGGAACTCGTGGAGACTCTGACTTCATGCTTTGGACGATTAGCAAACGCCTGGAAGGTTTCCAAGAACTAGCCTCAAATCTTCTATCGTCAACCCTGGGAAAATACTTGGAAACCCCATACTCCTACTTGGCGATTACGAGACAGTCTGAGTATCTAGGCGGCCACCAACATGAAGGACAAGAGGGCGCATCCCTCAGCAGGCGTCCTGGGAACTCAAAATACCTCTTCGTGTACCCGTTCGTGAAGAAACGTGAATGGTATTTCCTACCGCACGAGGAGCGGAGGCTCATGATGGCGCAGCATTTCAAGATAGGGCACAAGTATCCCTCGGTCCAAATCCACACGGGTTACTCCTTTGGCTTGGACGATCAGGAACTCGTCTTAGCTTTTGAGACTGACAAGCCTGCTGACTTCTCTGAGCTTGTAATGGAGCTCAGGAGTAGTGAAGCCAGCCGTTACACCGCTCTCGAGACTCCGATCTTCACCTGCATAAGGATGCCGATCAACGAAATTCTCAATCTCCTCGGGTGACTTTCGAACCCTTTCATTTCTTGCTTTTGGAGTATGAATCTTCAGCCTTCGATGAGGGACGTTGGGATGGTTACGGCCAAGGTTGAATGACCGCCTCATCAAAGCTTGTCGACGCCAACCCGTCGACGCCACTCCTGTCTGGTTTATGCGGCAAGCGGGCAGGTACCTACCAGAGTACAGGAAGGTCAGAGAGAAGCATGATGTGATTTCGATATGCAAGAATCCTGACTTATGCGCGAAAGTTACCACGATGCCCGTAGAAGCTCTGGGCGTGGATGCCGCGATAATGTTCGCTGACATCATGCTGCCTCTGCAAGGCATGGGAGTAAAGTTCGAAATCAAAGAAGGCCTCGGCCCTTTGATTCAAGAACCAATCCGAAGTTTAGACTCCGCCAATTCCTTAACGGATCTTGACCCGAGTAATGACGTGCCCTTTGTTCTCGAAGCGATAGCGCAGACCAAGAAGATGCTTAATGTTCCCTTGATTGGTTTCTCCGGGGCGCCATTCACATTAGCGAGTTACATTATCGAGGGAAGGCCGACGAGGGATTTCGTGAACACGAAGGCTCTAATGTACCGCGACCCGAAGACTTGGCATGCCTTGATGGATAAGTTATCGACCGCCATGGCAAGTTACTTACGAGCGCAAATCAAGGCGGGAGTCGATGTCGTTCAACTTTTCGACAGTTGGGTTGGCTGCCTCAGCCCGCGAGACTACCATCAGTACGTGCTTCCCTATTCCCGCCGAATCTTCAAAGAGTTGGAGGCGACCGGCGTGCCGCGCATTCACTTCGGAACCGGAACATCAAACCTACTCGAAGAAATGAAGCAGGCGGGGGGAGATGTCTTCGGAGTTGATTGGAGGATTCCCATCGACCTTGCTTGGGCACGGCTAGGAAGCGATGTTGCAATTCAAGGTAATCTAGACCCGGCCGTCTTGCTCGGAAGCCCAGAGCTAATCAGATCGCAGGCCACGGAAATCCTAACGAGAACTAAGGGAAAAGTTGGCCATATTTTCAACTTGGGACATGGAATGCTGCCCGAAACATCACCACAGAACGTTATTGAACTTGTGAAATTCGTTCACAACTCGACTAAGAATTCTGTTTAGGCGCCAAATTTGCCGAACCTCGCCGTTCTCCTGATGGCTTACGGTACTCCAACCTCAGAGAAGGATATGGAAGCATACTTGACCGATATCAGTAGAGGCCGCAAACCAACTCAAAGCGCCGTGGAAAACCTGATAGACCGATACAGGAAGATCGGTGGCCGTTCTCCGCTCCTCGATATTTCGAATGCGCAAGCCTCAGCCCTAGAGAAGTCTCTGGGCGCACAAGGAGTGGAGGCTCGAGTTTATGTTGGGATGAAACATTGGCATCCCTACCTTGGTGAGGTCGTTCCGAGAATCGCGAATGATGGTTTTCGTCGAATCGTCGCGTTGGCACTGGCCCCACACTATTCCGATATCAGTATTGGAGGGTACAAGCAAGCCCTCGATGAGGCACTGGCTGCCACCCGCGACATGCGGGTGGACTTCGTTGATAGCTGGTACGACCATCCCTTGTTCCATCGAGCCGTGGCCGAGAAGGTCAAGCAGGCTTTAGAGCAATTTCCCAAGTCGAGTAGCGTCGAATTCTTGTTTACAGCACACAGCTTACCCGAGCGAATTCTTGAGCAACACGACCCATACCCCTCACAACTGCATAGCTCATGCCAAGCCGTAGCAGACCTCTTGAACCTTGACCAATGGTCTTTCGCCTATCAGAGTGTCGGGCAAACGGCGGAGAAATGGCTTGGCCCAGATCTTCTAGAATCGCTCCAAGAACTAAGTCAACATGATAAGGACTCCAACATTCTCGTTGTTCCGATAGGCTTCGTCGTCGACCACCTCGAAATCTTGTACGATATCGACGTAGAAGCCAAAGAGTTTGCAAGAACCCATGGCCTGAACCTGAAGCGGACTGAGTCCTTGAACACAAGCCCTACTTTCATATCGGCTCTGGCCGATATTGTCCTGAAACGAGTTAACCACGATAAATGGGCTTAACGAACTGCCTGAGTTTTCATCGTGCTAGGCTATCTCATGCTCGTCAATGTATAGAGTTATGAGTTTGCTTGCGAAGGCTTCTGTATCCCTCTGTGTGTTCAAGCCTTCTGGAGAAGCGAATCCTTTTTTCATGCTATCAATGTCGTCGAACCATAGCTCCACGACTCCGTGGTAATCGGGTTCCCTGTTAGGCGGTCTCCTAACGACATTAGCAACGTACCTCCTCAATCCCGGCATCTTTCTTGCTAGAGGAGCATGCTTTTCCAGCCAGTATTTGGCAAATTCCTGATCGCTCAGAGTCTCTCTCTTCTTCACCAGAATAATCAGTTTGAACGTAAGTTATCACCTGACTGCATGGAAACTATAGCCTACCGTTAGATTAAGAAGGTATGTATGAAAAGCTCCGAAAAGCAAAGTGTGCTTCGCATCGGTTAAGTTCTATCCGTTGAGATTAGAATAATGCTACCGATTATTAGCGCAAACCCCACGAACGAAACGTACGAAAAAACCTCATGAAAGAACCAAAATCCTAGGATCGCTGCGGTGACTGGTTCGATTATGGCAAAAACGCTGGCCTTAGTTGCTTCGATCAGCTTCAATCCGCCTAGGTAAAGAACATACGCCGTCGCGGTTGGAACGACCCCAATAGTCGCCACTAACTGCCAAGCAAGCATGCTTCCCGGGATTCGGATTCCCTCTAGTCCCACCATGATTGGGAATAGGAAAATGGATCCGAAACACGTAGCCAACAATGCTGTGACCGCCGGGTCCCTACTTTTTCCCAGAACCTTTCCGAAAAGGTACCAGGAAGAGTAAGCCAACCCTGAACCCACTGCCAACCAGTCTCCAATCTGTGTTCTTGACGCAAACAACGGTTCACGCGTCACTAGACCGAGAATCAGGAAAGCCCCTAGAATCGAAAGAGCGACAGCAGCTATCTTGGCCTTGGTAAAATGCTCCTTCAGGATCAGCCACGAAAGTAGGGCAACGAAAGCAGGCGCAGTGTAAAGAAGCGCAGTCGCGTGTTGCACGGTAGTGTACTGAAATGCGGTAAAGAGGAGCGTTTCGAAGACAGACAAGCTGCAGAAACCGAAACACGCGAAGAGCCCTACCTCGCCGAGCGTCAGTGAAACTTCGTACCGCTTTACCCGAACAAGAAACGCAAGGACTGGAATCGCGAATATTAGTCGATAAAAAGCGAGCGAAATCGGACCCACATTAGTTTCGGCGTAAGCAGTCTTGCTGATTACTCCGGTGGTTCCCCATAAGAAAGCAGCCGCCATTATGAGCAAAGCTCCTCTCGTTTGGTTGTTCAACGGTACTTCCGCCGAGCGCGCTGGGTCAGTGCACTAATTTCCGAACCCTAAATAGCCATCAGATAGTTAAAGGGCAATGTTCGGCAATACACTGCTCTGTCATAATCTGCGAGTGTTCTTTGATTGTCACTATCAAGAGGTATAGTCATTCTTTTTGTTGCTTCATTCTTCTTTGCCACAGCCGCAATTTTCATCAGATTTGCAACTGAAGCTTCCGCGATGTCGCTAACGTTTTTCCGTCTTTTCATTGCTGCATTGGTAATGGTTCTATTTGGATTCGCAAGCCGAAATTTACATATCCTACCGAGGCGTGACTTGGTTCTCGTTGCGATCTCCGGCGCATTTCTCAGTTTGCATTTTGCGGCCTTCATTTTCGCGGTCAAGGAAACCACAATCGCAAACGCAACATTCTTGGTGGACACGAGCCCAGTCATGCTTGCAGTGCTCTCTCCCATCATCATAAGGGAGCGAACAACCTCGAAGGAAATAGTGAGCGTGCTGGTTGCTACGTTTGGAGTCATACTTGTTGCCAACGCTGGCAATGGCTTCCATGCGTTCGGATTGGCTGACCTTTCCGCTTTGCTCGCCGCCTTCTTCGTGGCTCAATACTCCTTAGTGGGAAGATACCTGAGGACGAGCGGCGTTAGCACATCTTGCTACACGTCTTACGTATACTCAGCTGCCGCATTGGTTGCGTTACTTATGGTTGGAGCGTTGGGAGAGCATACGTTTCGATCATATGATACGCAAAATATCGTCGCCATTCTTGGCTTGGCGCTGTTACCTACAGCGATTGGCCATTCACTTTACAACTATTCCCTCGGTTCTGTAAAGACCGTCACAGCAAACCTCTTTCCATTAATGGAGCCTATCTTGGCATCCCTTTTTGCCATACCTCTCTTCCATGAAGTTCCAAATCCTATTCAAATTGCGGGATATGCACTGATCCTGTTAGCTGTGATATTCGTCGCAACGAATCTTAGATGAGCTTTTAATTAGGCGGCCCAAAACACAATGCCAAACTATTTCCAACCTAATTGCCCGAGTGAAAACAATCGCTTGAATGCTCGAAAAGTAGGCGAGAAACATGCTTGATATGAAATTTGTTCGGGATAACCCTCAGGTAGTCAAGGCGAATCTAACGCGGCGGGGGGACGATGCAAAAATCCCGTGGGTAGATGAACTGCTAGAAAATGATCGCAAATGGCGTAGCCTTCGAACCCAAGCAGACACGCTGCGAAGCAAGAGGAACAAGATCACGGAACAGATAGCTCAAGCTCGGAGACAAGGCCAGGATGTCTCGCAACTGGTCAAAGAGGCTGAACAAATCCCTAACCAAATCAAAACGCTCGAGAAAGAAATCGCCGACTTGGATAGCAAGATTACGAACACGCTCATGCAACTGCCTAACATAATGCACGAGAGCGTCCCGGTTGGGAAAGATGAGAATGATAACGTTGAAGTGAGGAAGTGGGGCAAACCACCAGAGTTCAACTTCAAACCGAAAGACCACATCGACTTAACCACACAACTTGGGCTTGTCGACCTAGAGAGAGCCGCGAAGGTCGCTGGGGCCAGATTCTACTACCTCAGGGGGGACCTGGTGAAACTCAATCATGCCCTGATTAGACTCGCTTTGGACTTCTGCGATATGAAAGGTTACAAGTTAACACAACCCCCATACCTACTGCGGCGCGAAGCAATCGGTGGCGCCGTCGCATTATCGGACTTTGAAGACGTCATTTACAAGGTGGAGGGCGAAGATCTCTACCTTCTCGCGACGTCTGAACACGCACTCCTCGCCCAACACATGGACGAAATATTAGATGGGAAGAAACTGCCGCTAAGGTATTCAGGAGTGAGCCCATGCTTCAGAAAGGAAGCTGGCGCGCACGGGAAGGATACCAAAGGAATCTTCAGGGTGCACCAATTCGAGAAGGTCGAACAGTTCGTCTTCTGCAAACCGGAACAGACCTGGGATGAACACGAGAAACTCATTGCTAACGCTGAAGAATTTTTCCAGATGCTGAAAATCCCATACCGAGTCGTCAACGTTTGTACAGGGGATCTCGGAACAGTCGCCGCGAAGAAATATGACCTAGACGCGTGGCTTCCAGGGCAGGGCACGTACAGAGAGGTGGTCTCCTGCAGCAACTGCACGACGTACCAGGCGGTGCGGTCGAAAATCAGGTTCAGAGACAGGCCTGACGAACCAACCAGTTGGGTTCACACCCTCAACAGCACGCTCGTAGCCACAGAGAGAGCCTTGGTCGCAATCTTGGAAAACTACCAAACCAAAGACGGCTCGATCACGATCCCAGAAACTTTACAAGTCTACATGGGTGGAGCGACCAAACTCAAACCTGCAACATAGCACAGTAAACGGTATAAGCGGTGCAGGCTGCACGATGAAATGTGCAGTCGATGAGAAACCTGTCTCGGCGCATGGAGAAAATCCACATATCGCCGATCCGCAAAGTGGCGGCTCTACTTGACGAGGCACGAGGACGCGGCGACATAATATCATTCGGTGGAGGAGCACCTAGCGTCCCTCCACCCCAAGGCTTTCTCGCCGAGTTCAGCCGCCTGCTCATCTCGGACCCGCTGAAGAGCTGCGGATATACGGGAACGCGAGGCATCCCGGAACTACGGGCGGCCATCGCAGAAGACGCAAGAAAATACGGCGGGGTCGATTACAATCCTCACTCTGAAATAATTCTGAGCACTGGTGGCACTGAGGCAATCTTCAGTCTGCTCATGTCGCTAATCAATTCAGGAGACGACGTGATTGTCACTGATCCCACGTACCTTGGATACCGGGAATTGATCGAATTGGCTGAGGGAAAACCAAAGCGGCTCCCGGTCAACGTTGAGGACGGATACCAGCCTAGCCCTGAAGCCCTCAACCAGGCGGTCTCAAAGAAAACGAAGGCAGTGATAGTTCTATCCCCGGACAATCCTACGGGGAGAATCCTGAATCAGGCCTTTGTGAAGGCACTGGTGGATCTCGCGCAGGATTACGATTTCTGGATAATCAGCGATGATGTCTACAAGCACATTGTCTACGAAGGAGAACACGTTTGGATTAGCCGGCTGCCGGGTGCACGGGAGCACACTATAACCGTTTCAAGCTTCTCAAAGGAAGCCAGCATACCCGGCCTCCGTCTAGGCTACACGCTTGCTCCAAAGGAAATAATCGACTCAATGGAGAAAATGCAACAGTACAGCACGCTTGCCCCCGATAGTTTGGCCCAATTTGGTTTGGTGAAATTCCTGAAAGAAAACATGAAGGAACCCTACCTGAGAAACATAGTTCTCCCACACTATCTCAAGAAAAGGGATTTCATGGGAAAAATGCTGAAAACGCATCTCCCCTTAGCCAAAACAGTCACCCCGTCCGGGGCCTTCTACTATTTTGTAGACATGCGCCCATACCTCTCGAAGCTGAAACTAAACGAAGAGGAATTTGCAGGAAGACTCCTGAAAGAGACTCGAGTAGCAGTTATACCCGGACGATTCTTCGGTGACAACGGCCGTGGCCACGTTAGGATGACGTTCGTCAGCGAGTCTGAAGAACGAATTGAGTTGGGGTTCAAGAAGATGGCTGATTTCGTTTCAAGAGTGGGCAGCTAGCCGCTAACTCGCGCAAGAACAACTATAAGGCCGCCCATTGAGAACTCCAAAATTCTTACGTCATCAAATCGTTTCTTCAGGGATTGCATTAGATCTCGGTTAGTCGAGAGCAGCTGGTAAGTCGGAACAATCATTCGCCACGGGTTGCCGCGGATTCGGCTTGATTTCGAAAACCGGGCGACCAAGGGCATGAGGTGTTCAATGTATAACGTAACGAGGGCTCTCTTGAGAACCTCGTTGGGTTTACCCAAATCTATTATCGCGAAGGATCCATCGGATGTCAAAACTCTGCGAAACTCATCAATAGCCTCCTCGCGGTCTCTGGCATCTCTGAAAGCGTATGCGCTTACGATGCGATTTACAGAACCATTCCTGATTGGGACGGCTTCGAAAACTGCACGTACGAAATGTAGTTGCGTACGTCTTGATGATTTGAAGCGTTCGCGGGCCGCGCGAAGAAGCGTCGCTGACGCGTCCAACCCTAGAATCGTGAGGCCTTCGGATTCTGAAAGGAGGGCTTCGCTCATAGTTCCTGGGCCGATGCCCGCATCGAGAACCGTCATTCCCTCGCTGAGTGCAAGCTGGCCTACTGCGTACTTTCGGGCCTTTAATGCCCTACCGAACGAAACCTTCTCGTTAACGTGGTCGTATTCAGGGATCGAGGTCTCTATTGCGTGAATTACCGCGTTCCATACGTCATTCTTCACTAGAACGACACTCCCTGGGGCCTTTTCAGCTCACTAGCTGTTGTACCCTGTGTGGGAGAGGTACTGTCTGACGCCGCTCCACCCCTTGTCGGCTTTGGCCTTTACTATAGCAAACGCATCTTTGCCGCTTAGTGCGCGGGGTTCTTCTCCGGTAACCTCACGAATCATGAACCTTGCTGCACTCAGCACTTCCCCGTTAAGATCAGCTTCAGCAGAATCACCAAGGTGGCAAATCAAGGCCTCAACAGTCATTGGTCCTATTGGCCCGTACTGCCGACCGTGGCTGGCGGCCACGACGTGAACAGCGTCGAGCGGAAATCCTCGTCGAATTAGCTCCGCGCTGGCTAGGGTAAGATGGTCAACTCGTTCTGCCAACGCGGATGGCCGATACCTGCCATCCGCAGTTTGTGAATAGGTAACTGGTTTGAAAATGTCATGAAGCAGAACACCACATATCACGAGGTCATTGTTCACCCTGCACCCGTAGATCATCCGTGCCACTCGGGACAAGCTCATGCAGAGTTCATACAAGGCCAGCGTATGTTCGATGAAACCCCCAGGGTAGTTGTGGTGATGCCGAATACTCGCTGGAGATTTTTCAATCGGTAACCCAGAGAATGTCTTACCGCCTATCTTGACTGATGGATTATCAAGGAGGGCATAGACCTTCTTCCGAAGGTTTCTGTTTCTGATCTTGTTGACGAGCCTGAGCAAGCGTTTGTCCATGGTAACCAGCGTTTCACTTGGTGCCTTGGGAAATAAAGTTGGGCCATTTGCCTTCGGACCCCATGTAGAGAGGACCGGGTAGTTTTCGGTAGGGCCATGGAATGCCGGGAGTGATGTCGTCTGGTAGTCTGGATGCCCTGAAGGGTAGTTGGCTGAGGAGGTTAACTACTGCTTGGGACCTATGCCCTGGTTAGGAGCAAGCGCCCCAGCTGCATTCGTGGCATATGTAACAGCCTTCTTGGTACACTACTTGGCTCTGGCATTGGGGGCAAAGTTTGATCTGTCCGCTCATGCCTTGGGAGGCGCCGACCAAAGGCACAGCCAATAGCTTCGGTGCGAGTGGCTTCACTACTGCTTGTTCCTCATCATCTTTGCTTTCCCCCTCTTTGGTGGCCTCATTCTTCTTGCGCGGCACTACTAGGACTTGACCTTTGATTGAGGTATCCCGAAATACGGTAACATCCTTGCAGCCGAGTTTGTAGGCGAGCAGGTACGATTCCCGCATGTCCTCGACCGTCGCATTAGCGGGGAAGTTGTTGGTCTTTGAAATCGAGGAGTCCGTCCACCTCTGAAAGACAGCGAGAGCCCGGATGTGATCCTCTGGGCGAATGTCCATAGCGGTAATGTAGACTCGCTTCAGATCTTCAGGTATGTAGCTGATTCTCTGGATTGAACCGCCGTGGTCGTTCACATCCCTAAGCAAGTCATCGCCAAACAAGCCTTCGTCAGTCATGACGCGTTCGAACACGGGGTCGATATAGTAGAAGCTTCCAACCTTGACGTGTTTCTCGTAGACGAGGGAGTAGACGGGTTCAATGCCGCTACTGCATCCCGCGATCATTGAGATGCTACCGGTGGGTGCGATCACGGTTGTGTACCCGTTCCGTACGCCATGCTGCTTAATCATTTCAGCTACCTTGTCCCACTCAAAATGCCACAGTTTTCGATTGGCGAACCCCGCGAAGGGCAGCTTTCCTTCAGGGTAGAAGCTTTTGTTGTAGTAAGGCACTGGGCCCCGTTCTTTCGCCAAGTCGATAGATGTAAGCTTTGAGTGGTAATTGATGAATTCCATAAGCTCCTCCATGAACTTGCGGCCTTCGTCACTGTTGTATGCCATGCGAAGTTCGAAAAGTAAGTCAGCTAGCCCCATTACTCCTAGCCCTATCTTCCGCGTTGCAAGCGTCATGTCTTCAATTGCCTTAAGTGGGAAGTTGTTTACATCAATTACATTGTCAAGGAATCTGGAACCTACGTAGACTGCTTCCTTTAACCCGTCCCAATCATAGGTGATTTTTCCATTATCATCACGTTTCGCAAACGCCCACACATTGACGCTACCCAGATTACAGGATTCATTTGGGTAGAGCAGAACTTCGCCGCATGGGTTTGTTGTGATTATTGGACCAAGGTGTTTCAAAAACGGGTTGTACTCGTTCACGTGGTCGAAAAAGATCACGCCTGGTTCAGCACTTTCCCACGCTTGGTAGACTATCATGTCGAACAATAGGCGTGGGTCGACTTCGCGGACAACCTGACCGGTCCGGGGGTTGACGAGGGGGTATGGTTTGTTCTTGTTGTAGCATTCCCAGAAGTCAGGCATCAAAAGAACTGAAATGTTGAAGTTCCTTAACGCCTTGTTTCCCTTCTTTGCGGTTATGAATTTCTCGACGTCTGGATGATTGCTGTTGAGTATGCCCATGTTAGCACCGCGCCGGATTCCCCCTTGCTTTATCACGTCAGTCATGGTATCGAACAACATCATGAAACTGATGGGGCCCGACGCCACGCCCGAGGTTGAACTTACGTAATCTCCTTCAGGTCTTAGTCTCGAAAAGTTGTAGCCCATCCCTCCCCCCGCTTTGAAGACCACTGCGGTCTGCTTCAAGGTCTCCATTATGCTCTCAATGGAATCGTCCACACCCAGAACGAAGCAGGCGGAGCCCATTCCGAGAACGTTTCCGAAATTGGCGATTGCAGGTGTGTTAGGCATGAATTTCTTGGAAACCATCAGCTCGTAAAATGAGTTGATGGACTTCTCGTACTTGTTGAAGAGTCCTGTCTTGAGCATTTCGAAGAAGCGTGACCAGGAAATCTTTGCAGCGCCTTCGCGGTCAAAGCGGTCATACATCCGCTTCAAAGCTTCGAGGTGATACTGGTTGAGCGCATACTTTCCGATGCTGACCTTCTCATGGTATTGAATTGGGTCAAACTTTTCTTGCGGATGCGCATTCTGTTTCTTGCTTATGTCGTGGACCTCAGGGTCGTAGAATAGGTCTGGTAGCGCAGCGTGGACTGCGATTCTCGTGAAGAGTTGCTTCGGTGTTTCTATGAGTTTGCCTGCCTCATTCTTCTTCAGGTACCTAGCCTTGAGAACTTTCAGGGCGTTCAGGTCGAAGACCTTGTCTACCTCATCGATAGTTTCCTTCTCGAGGATTCGCTGCTTTTCACTCCTAATCTCGGCTCTTTTCTGCCTGTAGATTATGTATGCCTTAGCGACCTTCGCTTGGCCATTTTCAACTAGCGCTCTTTCTACAACATCTTGAACATCCTCAACGGCAGGAATCGCTTCTCCACCGTATTTCTCATCAAGGATCTCAACTACGCGCGTTGACAGGGAGTCAGCGAGTGCGCGGTCTCTACTGCCCGTTGCGACTATGGCTTTGTAGATTGCGTTTGTAATCTTCTCCTTGTTGAATGGGAGGATGCGCCCATCGCGCTTTCTTATTTGGGTGATTCTCAGTCTCGAAGGAACCTCATTGGTTGAGGGTTCAACGTGGGATACCAATTTGCTTTTGCCTCTTAGAAAGTGGAAGCTTTCTGTAGTCACCCTAGGGCACTATAATAGTTTTCGACAGAATTGTATAAAATATTGTACGGGCCGATTGCTGAAATGCATTGCCGTACTCAACGGCCTTCGGGAACTTCGACTGGAAAACGAGCAACATACCATCCTCCAACTCGGTTGGTCGTTGAAAAGACTTTTATTGATTGGGAGTCGCGCGGCTTGCGCCTGGTCGGCGAAATTATTCGCCGCGAATTACTTCAGCTGGCTCCATGCGCTCAACGGGTCGGAGATGCCGATCGCGTCGAACCCCTTCCGCCTCATATGGCAACCGCGGCATCTTCCGCACGGGGCGGGCAAATCTTCGTAACAGCTCCAAGTCAGTTCAAGCGGAACCTTAAGCTTGAGCGCGAGCTTGAGCACCTCAACCTTGTTGTAGTTGATCAGTGGGTTGACGATTTCTATTCGTGCCCCTTCCCGGCCGGACTTGGTTCCCGCACGGACCAACTCATTAATGAGTTGGATGAACTCTGGGTTCGCGTCGGGAAGTTCCTTAGCATCGTCGGCATTTGACCCGAACACTACCCTAGTGGCGCCTATGGTTTCGGCGTAGGCTGCGGCAACTCCATAGAAGACAATGTTTCGGGCAGGCACATACGCGGACGAGATTTCAGAGGAGGGCGCGGGGTGGTAGCGCGTTTCAATATGCTTGAAAAATGGTAGGTAAACGCTGAAATGTTCTTTCACCTGGGCAACGGCTGCGAGTTTCTTCGATGCTTCCGCTTCGCTGTCATAAGATTGCGTGTAGATCATGTTCATGGAATAGACGTCATCGGTCTCCTGCTTGATCAAATAGAGCGCAGTTGCGGAATCAATGCCTCCAGAAAGAAGCACTAGCGCCCTAACCAAATTCCTAACCCCAAGCACGAATTATGTTCCGTACGCTGAATGTGCGCTTCAATATGTGTAGCCTTTTGGCAAAAGGGGCGGCGAAAGGGAAGTAGGTGGTGTAATTTTGGGGGGAGAATACTTTACTCGTTCTTAATCGAGGTGGAGAAAAAACGCCCCGCATGGCACCAAATGGCACCACCCTCACTTCGGGTGGCACCACCCATGTTAAGGGATGCTAAGCGGAATCGGTGCGGGTTCTTCGCCCTAATGTACTTTCATGAAGGTGGCTATGGAGTCTTTTCTGCACTGGGGGCAGATTTTCAGGTGATAGCGGTCGTTGGGGAGCGGTTCGTGGCACCATTCACATCTTCTGATTCTCGGGGTCTCCATCTCGGGGATTTCTTCGAACAGTAACTTTTCGAGGTCTTCGACCAATTTCATTTCCTTCTTTTCATTCTGGCCCGTGTGCCTTGTTTGCCGAAGCAAACGAGGCAAGCATGTACTACATGTTAAGGGTGTTAAAAGAATTAACAAGATTTATAAGAAAGCTATGTAATCAATGTAAGCAGGATATCAGATTAAGCACAGTAACCTTGTGAGTTGGCTATCATGGCAAACAATGCTGTCTTGATTCGCGGGTTGGATCGGGATATCTACAACAGCGTGATAGCCAAGGCTAGACAACAGGGGAAGAACGTGGCTGAGCTCGTGAACGAGGCCCTGCAGCAGTATATGCAGGAATCTCCATCGGAAAGCCAGGATGTCTTTGACACGAAGAAGCTAGTGATCGCCGGCACCGTCCTCCTTTCCAAGGCCGACATCATGGGCCTGCATAAGGAGCTCGGAAACTTTCATCTCGAGAACAGTGGTGAACTAACTTTCGATAAGGACGTTGACCGGGAAGCTTTCCAGAAGATCGAGCATATCCATAACACGGGGAAGCTTCGGGTCCCCACGGACGTACACCACTTCGCCCTACTGAAGGCAGGACACGTACGCGGAGAAGTAGAAAAGTACTAGGCCTGGGTCCCAAAGATTGCCGAGTTTGTAGTCTTTTTTACACGGTCTCGACGCCGAACTTTCCAGTCTCCCACAGCTCAATTTTGACGGTGGTCTTGAAGAAGATACTGAGTTGTTCTTGTAACTGCCGTGCCAATTTCTCACACGACATGTTTCCGATGTCATGGTGGTCATACTTCTCGTCGATGAATTGGTCCACTTGCTTCTTGATGTCCTCGAAGTCTAGCCATTCATCGCTCTTCCCGTAGACCTTCGCAAGAAGCTGGTAGTTGTGCCCGTGCAACCGGCCGCAGCGTGGGTGGCCAGCGATTATGTGCGCTGAGGCGAACTCACGCCGGTATAGGCGTGCAATATCGGGCTGGGCAGGGGACAGCTTGCCTAAACCTCCTTGCGGAGCATGTTGAAGAACTCGTTCCTTGTCTCAAATTTCTCAAACTGGCCGCGGATCTCCGACGTGAGGATGTCAGCGCCGCTCTTTACGCCCCTCATTTCCATGCACAAATGTCGGGCCTGAACAACCACGACGACGCCGCGCGGGTGTAAGTTTTCGTTTAGGGCGTCCGCAATCTGTTTTGTCATACGCTCCTGGAGTTGAAGCCGCTTGCTGAAGCAATCCACCAACCTCACCAGTTTCGAAAGCCCCACGACGGCCTTTAAAGGAATATAGCCAATGTGTACCTTCCCATAAAATGGAAGCAAATGATGCTCACACAACGAGAAAAAGCTGATTTCCTTCGCCACGACCATACCGCTGACCTCATTCCATTCCCTCGCAAGAATTTGTTTAGGGTTCATGGAATACCCTTCAGTCAGTTCAGCATACATTTCGGTGACGCGCCTCGGAGTATCCTGGAGCCCTTCACGCCTGGGGTTCTCACCAATCTCTTCGAGGAGCGACTTCGTCAGTGCCTGCATTCTATTCTTGTCCATAATCCCGCTAACCAGAGACTAAATTGGTTCGACCCGCCAAATCGACGGTTCACAGTTAAGTTTTCCCTTGAATAAGTACTCCCGGAGAGACGTCGGTTCAGGGATGCCCATGAAGCTACGGGTGCTTCCACGCAAATTCTACGCACGTGACACAGTAAGGGTCGCAAAGTGTCTCCTCGGCAAACGTTTGGTACGAGTCAAGGGTAGGAGCAGAATGGAAGGGAGGATCGTAGAAGTTGAGGCCTATCGAGGTCTGGATGATCCAGCGAGCCATGCCTTTCGCGGACCGACGCCCAGAAACGCCCCGATGTTCGGAGAACCAGGCCACGCGTACGTCTACTTCACATACGGAAACCACTACTGCCTAAACATTACCACACAGGCAACTGGCACACCTGGCGCCGTATTGATCCGAGCAGTAGAACCCATCGAGGGATTGCAAGCCATGAGGAGCCTACGGCCGAATGTTTCGGACCCAAACCTAACCAACGGGCCAGGCAAGTTGACGAAAGCCCTAGGCATAGACAGGGCACTCAATGAGGTGGATATGACGAAACCGAGTCCCCTTTTTGTTGCAGACTCCGACGGGACGCAATTCGAGATTACCAGGTCTACCCGTGTGGGGATCAGTCGTGGAACAGATCTTCTGTGGAGATTCCACATAAGAGGCAACCCGTATGTCTCGAAGCGTTAGGGGTTGCGCAGGAATTCAGGCTTGGATGGGAGCGCTAATCTCTTCAGACTGGATTTGTGGTTTGGACATGTCTTTTATGACTGCTTGCGCGTCCCTGTGAGTGAAACCGACGTAAACGCCCTTGCCCCTCGATGGTGCTCATTTTCCGAGTTACGTGAGGAAGCTTCCCATCTTCCTTGAGACGCGTTGAACAATCCCCGCATAACTCTTCGACTCGGTCTGGTGAGCAGCCGAATCTGCATCCGACTACCACTTCGATATCGGGAAGAAGCTCAGCAAAGGCTCTGACAAGGCTTGAGTTGCCCGTACCTTTCGGGCCAAGAATGAGTAGCCCACCTATGCTCGGGTCCAGTGCCAACCCGAGAAGAGTTTTCTTAAGGTCCTCTAGATCGACGAAGTCCGAGAAAGGCATCAGACTCAATGTGATTACCTTTGCCGTTATGGTATGTCGTTCGGCCCCCCATTAATTTTGTTTAATGAAAACTTTCGCTATGCGTAAATTCAACTCCTTAGGCTGAGGTTTTCAAACTCCCTTCGAGGTGTTTCGCTCTGGCTATAGTGCGCATCATTGGGCTCACTAAGAAGTACGGGTCGACGCTGGCAGTGGACCACCTGAACCTGGATGTCCAGGAGGGGGAGATTCTCGGATTGCTCGGCCCCAACGGTGCTGGGAAAAGTTCAATCCTAATGATGTTGTCAACAATAATCAAACCGACCGAAGGCACCGCAGAAGTCGGAGGCTACGACATCCGCAAAAGGCCGTACGAAGCAAGAGAAATGATCGGAATCGCCTTTCAAGAAGCGAAGCTCCTGTGGATGAATACCCCTTGGGAAATCTTGAACTGGCATGCAAAGGTATGCGGCGTCAAGAACCCAAGGCAGGCCGTGGAGGCAATTCTTAAGGAGTTTAACCTCTGGGACGCCAGAAAGAAACTCGCCAATGAATTATCCGGTGGAATGAAGAAACGGGTCGAAGTCGCCAAGGTGCTCATTCAGAAACCAAAAGTCGCCATCGTGGATGAACCTACAGCTCAAATCGATATTGCTGGCAAGTACCAGATATGGGAGAAGATTCGTGCACTACGCGATGAGGGTTCCACGATCATTTTGGCCACAAACGAGCTCGGCGAAGCAGACCGGCTTTCCGACCGAGTAGCAATATTGTACCATGGCCGACTCAGGGTATGCGACACGCCGCGAAACCTCAAAGACAGTATACCCGGGGGTGATGTCATCGACATCAGGCTCGAAGCACCTGTTGAGAACAGGGCAGTGGCTGAGCTGAAGGGTATAGCCGGAATCGTCGACCTTGCCATTGTAGAACCAACTCACATGCGCATCTACCTCAACCGAGCAGAGAAGATGCTGCCCAAGATAATGCAACTCCTCTCCACCCTTGGCGTCGGAATCAACTCGATCAACATGAAAGAACCCTCCCTAGACGATGTCTTCTTTCATTACGCCGGCAGCGTCCTGGAAGAATCGCAAGCAACCCCCAGTGTGGCTTCACCGTGAGCAAGATACTCCTCGTGATCGAACGCGATCTGCGCTCACTGGTTCGGCACAAAAGTATACTGATTATGCGTTGGTTCTTCGTCATCGTCCAAATTGGAATTTTCGGCCTCGCTGTGTCGCGGCTGGTTGTCGTAATGCCAAACTATTACAATTACTACGCGATGGGCGTCATCGTGATGACCATGTACTCTGTAGCCATCTTTACAGGGTACGAAATATACGACGAAGCTGACGACGGCTTCGTGGAATACCTTCTGAGCCTACCGATAACGCGTCGTGAGCTAGTACTCGGGCGGTCTCTTGCCGGTGGGCTTAGGAGCTTTATCTTCATGTCCCCTATCATTGCAGGTTTTCTGTTCTTCATCGGGGTCTTGGATCCCCTGAAAATCTTGACTGCACTAGTAGCTCTCTACGGGTTTGCGTTCGGCGTTTCAGGTTTGAGTATCACTCTAGCGGTTGGATTGAGGTCTGGAGACAAGTTCGACATCATAATGGGAGCACTTGACGCATTCATCGTTCGACTGAGTACAGCTCTGTACCCGCAGGCCTTCATGCCAGGCCCTATAGCGGCCCTGTCAACGTTCAATCCACTCAGCTATGCCGCAGACCTCTTCCGCTGGTCACTGAACTTCGACATCAAATATCTAGCAAATCCGGCGGTCGCATTGATTGTTCTAGTAATCTTCCTCATGACGTTCAACTTCGCCGGAGTGATGATTTACGAACGGAATCTCGAAGGGGGAAACTGGAGATGATTCCATGTTAACCGGCTTGAAAGCGATAATAGAGCACGACTTCCGAACTTTCTTCAAGTACCGGTTTTTCACGGCTGGCCTGATCAGCATGAACCTTGCAGATTTGCTCATCATGGCGGTTGTTTACACGCAGATGGTTTCGTTCGACTACTTCAAATTCGTAGCGCCTGGAATTGTTGCCGTCGGCCTGTTTGCCGCCGCCTTCGTGATCGGTAGAGAAGTGAACAATGAGACTAGACGAGGCTACAACCAGTACCTTCTCAGCCTGCCAGTTAGACGTTTCGAGCTTATTATCGGGCGCATGATAGCGGGCGGCCTCAGGGGGCTAATCTACGCAATCCCCCTACTTGTCTTGGCGATGTGGATCCTAACGTTTCCATCGATTCTACAACTAGGGCTGATCATATTTGCAATGTTCCTACTCGGCATGGGGATTTCAGGCCTAGCAATCAGCTTAGCGGTCATCTTGAGGAGTTTCGAACGGTTTACAACCGCTCGAAGCCTGATCTACCTGCTACTGATTTTCTGCAGCACAGTCTTCTACCCGATAACAGTTCTTCAACAGCTCTTCGGTGGGGCCCTGGTCGTTTTCGCGGAAGCCAACCCTCTAAGCGCAATCTCGAATCTTCTGAGAGGTTACCTGATGGGAACTCCGCCTGTAACTTTGTTCAGCTGGACGGAACTCTTAGTGTTCTCCGCTGTGTTCATCTTGGCCGGAGCAGGGTTTTATGCGCTGGCAATCGAACGCTCCGTCTAAGCTCTAGTATTTGATGACTGAGAATTCCTTGCCGCTCGCCCTGACGGTGACTCCCCTCGAACTTGTCACGTGACCAATCTGTCTGAATCCAGGGAGCAGGCTTCTAGCTTGTCTTGCGGCTTGCTTAGGGCAGATTACTAAGAAGCCGATTCCCATGTTGAACGTGCGGTACATTTCCCGCTCCGAGACACGTGCTCTAGATTGAATCGTCTTGAATACCCAAGGCGGTTCCGGTAGGTTATCTAGTTGAAATCCGACCTTCGCCCGTTGCCCAATTCTCTTCAGTTTAGAGTAAGCCCCTCCGGTTATGTGTGCCAACCCATGGATCTCCAAGTTCGATCTGAGCAGCCTAGAGATTTCCTTAACGTAGATCCTTGTAGGGCGAATCAATTCTCTTATGATCTTCGGGTCAGCTCTGGGAACCAGTAGAGTTTTTCTTGCCAGAGTCAGGCCGTTGCTATGGATGCCGCTACTTGCCAAGCCAAGAACAGCATCTCCAGGTTCAGCTTGCTCGCCGGTAATGATGCTGTCCTTCTTCACGATGCCAACCACGGTCCCCGACAGGTCAAAGCCTCGCACAAGGTCAGGAACGATTGCGGTCTCACCCCCGACTATTGCGACACCTGCTTCGCGCGCGCCCTTTTGCAGTCCTTTCATTATTTCCGCGACAAGTCTTGGCCTTGGTTTCTCGAGCGCCAAATAGTCAACCATGGCAAGCGGCTCGGCGCCGACGCAGATTATGTCGTTTACGTTCATCGCGACACAATCTATTCCGACCGTGTCGTACTTCGCGCAAGCTTCTGCAACAAGAACCTTTGTCCCAACATTGTCAGTGTGTAATGCCAGCGCATAGTCTTTGCTGATTTCTATCAGAGCCGCATAGTGTTCACGAATTCCAAGAACGCGCCCCAGTTTTCCCCTTCGAGTTTGGAAGGTTTTCGACAGAGCCGTTTCGATGCCTTTCTGGATTTGCGAAACCCGGGCTACGTCAACACCTGCTTCAGCATATGTGCGGGGCGACGTGGCGCACTCTCATTTCGAAACATCGAGAATTCTCTTAGCGAGGTAGGCGGCGTTCTCGGCTCCATCTATTCCCACCGCGCATACCGGGACTCCACGAGGCATTTGCACGATGGAAAGGAGTGCGTCCAAGCCGCCCAGTGCTTTGTTGACTGGCACACCGATGACGGGCCGCTCAGTTCTTGAGGCTATGTAGCCAGGCAGGTGTGCTGCAAGGCCAGCGATCGCTATGAATACCTTGGCTTTGCTTGAGGCGATGTACTCGTCCAGTTCCTTGTGATTCCTGTGGGCTGAGATGACCTGGGTCTCATGTGTTACTCCCAGCGAGTCAAGGACTTGTTCTGCGCGTTTAGCGACTTCCGAGTCGCTTTTTGACCCTATCACTATTGAGACGGCAACATCAGCCAAGGTGCACACGTTCCTCAGGTTGGATGCTCGAGCAACAGCTCTTTGTTTGAAGCTTGTTCAGCTTGATGTTGGATAAAGGCTTCTTGCCTTCGATTCCACCGATCCTCCCAGTTTCTGCCCCAATCAACTACAACTTTCCCATCATGGATAGCGATTCGTTTGTCCGCGTGGAGTTGAATCGCCTTTGAATAAGTCCGATGTTCTTGCACCAATATTCGACGTGCCAGGGATCCAGGCGTATCGTCTGGTTTGACTGGGACAGTGCTCTGGAGAATGATTGGGCCGCCGTCTACACTTTCATCAACGTAATGCACTGAGCAACCTGACTCATTTTCACCCGCCCCAAGCACGGCGGCATGAACGCGTTCGCCGAACATACCCGGACCGCCGAACCTCACCATGTCCTTCGCGGGATGAATGTTCATGATACGAAACCTGTACGCCTCGACCATCGTACGTCCTAGAACTTGCATGAAGCCCGCGAGGGCCACGAGGTTGATACGGTGCTGCTCAAGTACCCCGCAGACGCTTTTGTCGAATTCGTTTCGGGCATTCTCCTTCTCCTGTTTTGTAGCGAATTTCCTCCCGAAAACTCCTTCCAAGATGACGTAAGGAACAGAGTATTCTTGGGCGACTTGAATCGCTGGCGCCTTGGGATCGTTTGTGACCAGCAAACCGAGCTCAACATCTTCAAGGACACCGAGCCGGGCGTGGTCTGCAATGGCCCTGAAGTTAGAGCCACGGCCCGATGCGAAGACCGCCAAGCGATTCATGCTATCCCCATTTCAGGTGAGCTTGCAGTTGATGTACTTGCGCCGAGAGATTTCATGTGCTCGATACGCTTCTGAATCAACTCTTCTGTCCCAATGTCATGGCGGTGGCGCAACGGGCCTTGAACATTGGCCGTCGCGCCTTCAGCTATTTGTTCCGCTTCCCTTATCGTCTCAGCTATCCCCACGACGGCTAACGTCCGAGACCCCGTAGTGGTTATGCAACCATTCTTCACGTCCACGCCAGCGTAGAAGAGGCGCGCATTCTGCCCAAATGCTTCCTCGTCAACATCAACCATTTGAGGAGCAGCAACATGGTCGGGATAGGTGACTGGGACGAGATACTTGCAAACAGTAGCCTTAGGCTGGAATGAGAAGTATTTCGACTTCAAACTCCCCTCAGCTATGCGCTCACATACCTCCATGAAGTCAGTTTCCTCAGAGAGTATTGGCAGGACGTTCATGGCTTCCGGGTCGCCGAAACGGCAATTGAATTCGATGAGTTTCGGGCTTGGCTTCTCCTCGTGCAGACTTCGAGCTAACATGAATTGACCGTACAATAACCCCTTGTACTCTTCACCAGTCTCCTTATTCAGTGCACGAATGACATCGGTCATTATTCTAGAGCCTGCTTCGAAGTTTTCCGGTGAAACAAACGGGAGTAAGTGGTCTCGGTCGCTGTAACTGCCCATACCGCCCGTGTTTGGCCCAGAATCATTTTCGTATGCACGTTTATGGTCTTGAACGAGGGGCATGGGGTGCACGTCATGACCGTCGATAAAGGCTTGGAGTGAATACTCTTCACCATTGAGCCGTTCCTCAATTACGAGCCGCTGACTACCGCCAATCTTGTTTCGGAGAATCTCCTTAGCATAAGCCACCTCATCCTGCTTACTTGGAAGATCTTCCCCTGTAACTTTGACTCCCTTCCCACCGGTCAACCCAGCAGGTTTTATCGCGACGGGCCCCGCGGTCCTTAGAAATGCTTCGGCGGAATCGGGTTCCGTGAAGACGCGGAATAGGGGGTTACCCGCTATGCCGTACTTGCTCAGAAGGTTCCGGCAGAAACTCTTGTCTCCCTCTAAGAGAGCGAGCCTTTGTGTTGGTCCGACGCATGCAATGCCCTGCTCCGTAAGGGAATCCACCACTCCATTAACGAGCGGCGCCTCGGGGCCGATTACAGCCAATTCGATGTGAACTTGTTTAGCGTAATCCGACACAGCTTGAGCGTCACTGATCTGTAGGATTGTTGCATCTCTTGCAAGTTTCGTTATGCCGGGATTGCTAGTGCTCATGGCCGCATACAAGTCGGCATTCGGCGATTTCGCGAGTGCTACAGCGATGGCATGTTCCCTTGCTCCCGACCCAACAAGCAGTACCCTAGTCAAGTCTCCCTCTCCCAGGGCCTAGCATTAGCATTCTGATCATCAGTTTTCGGCCGCATTTCATCGGCTAGTGATTGGGCCAGAGGGGTCGGGTAAACACCTGTCAGGCATGCGAGGCAAGTTTCCTGTTTTGGAAAGCCTATCGCATCCAACAACCCATCCAAGGTCTGGTAGCAGACTACATCAGCGCCTACCGCTCGGCGGATTTCTTCCACCGATTTTGATGAGGCAATTAGTTCGGAATGAGTTGACATATCAATCCCGTAGAAACACGGGGATTTGATGGGTGGGCATGTGACCCAGACCTCGACGCGGCTTGCACCCGCTTCCTTGAGCAAGTTCACAATCTTCTTCATCGTCGTGCCGCGGACGATGCTGTCGTCTACTAAGAGAATGTTCTTGCCTTCTACAACAGCCCGCACCGCGTTGAGTTTCAGCCTAACCGCGTTATCCCTCCCCTCTTGGTGGGGCATGATGAATGTTCTACCGATGTACCTGTTCTTGATCAGACCCTCGAAAACTGGGATCCCGGTCTCTCGTGATATTCCCTCTGCTGCAGGGCGTGCAGTATCAGGGACTGGGACAATCACATCTGCGTGTGTCTTGTAAGTGCGCGCAAGGTTTCTGCCTAGCTTGACCCGGGCCAGGTACACATCCTTACCGTCGATTGTCGAATCTGGTCGACTGAAATATACGTACTCAAACATGCACCGCGCGTGATTGTTCTGTGCTTTGAGCTGCTTTCTGACTAGTGGCTCGTTTTCCCGCGCGATCACTAGCTCTCCAGGGTTCACGTTCGAGTGGTCATGTATACCATTGATGTCTAAGGCAACGGTTTCTGAGGCGAACATAAAGAGTCCATCGGCCTCCCCAAAGCAGAGTGGGTGAAAACCTTCAGGGTCCCTGAAGGCGATTAGCTCACTATTCCCTGTCAAAACGAGCGTGGAGTAAGCGCCTTCGAATCTCGAGACGCAATTCATGACCGCCTTCTCAACGTCGACACCGCTGGAAAGTTCTTCGGATAAGGTCTTTAGCATGACTTCTGCGTCGCAGGTTGCCGAAAGGAATGTTCCGTTTGAACGCAAGTCAGTGCAAAGCTGTGAGAAATTGACGAGGTTGCCGTTATGGCAGAGGGCAAGTCCACCTTTCGGCCGGTCGGAGAAGTAGGGTTGCGCGAATTCCTCCAGTTTCTGTGGGTCACAAAGTGTTTCTTCGTTTGCTGGCTGACCTACAGTGGAATATCTGACATGCCCTATTCCGAGACTACCCTTCAGTCCGTTGAAAGTTTCAAAGTTGCCGACAAGCCCCAGTTGTTTTCGATGATAGAACTTCTTCTTGTCGAATGTATAGAACCCGCATGCTTCCTGCCCGCGGTGCTGTAAAGCCAATAGCCCAAGCCAAATGTTGTGGGACACGTCCGAGCCGCTTTTTATGGCTCCGACGACACCGCAGCTTTCCCTTACTTCTGCCAAGGCTCCAGAATCCCCTTCAGCGAATCCATGTATGCTTCGCGGAGCGTCTCTAACGAAAAATCCAGTAGGCTGTGGCCCAGCCCGAAGTGCAGTGAGTCACCCCCAACTGTGCCTGCAACAATCGCGGGAACATTCGCCGTCGAAAGTGTTTCTGAAACTTGAGAAAGATTCTTGGTAGTTATGATGAACCTTGAATTCGTCTCGGAGAACAAAAGTTCGTCGGAATGCATCTTCTCGGCGTAGAGGGGTGCGCAATCGACGGATGCCCCCCTGCCGCCAGCGATGGCCATCTCAGCGAGGGCAACCCCTAACCCGCCTTTTGAAACATCATGGCAAGCGGTGACAAGGCCATCCCGTATGCATTCTAGGACACTTCTCTGAGTGCGAACTTCAAGTTCGAAATCTAATGAGGGAGGTTCCTTGCCGACGCATCCTAAGGTGTGATAATATTCTGACCCACCCAGCTCAGGTTTCGTTTCGCCCACAATGATTACGACTTCGCCATCATCTCTGAACCCCATTTTAGTGAGATGGCTGGGCTTCTCAATCAGACCGAGTACGCTGATGACGGGAGATGATTTGATCGCCTTGCGGTTTTGTTCCTCCTGGTTGTAGAAACTGACTTTACCGCCAACACATGGCAAAGGATAGCCTCTAGCGAAGTCAGCTATGCCTTCGACTGCCCTTGAGAACGCCCAGAATATCTCCTCGTCATTGGGGTCACCGAACTGGCAGTGGTCGAGGAAAGCTACAGGTTCCGCTCCCACAGCCACAATATTGCGACAGCATTCAGCCAGAACACTGGCGGCACCAACGTACGGGTCCAAGTCGCAGAACCGTGCGTTTCCATCTACCTTAACGGCAGCGTATTTTCCGTTGGGCAGTTTCAGCGCGGCCGCGTCTGCCTCTCCGGGTTTTGCTATAGTTCCGATTCCGACTTCATGATCATACTGCCGGAACACCCAATCCTTGCTCGCAATCGTGGGCGCAGCCAATACGCCCAAAAGGCTCTTTCCAAGATCGCTGGAATGCGCAGGTGCTGGCTCAAGGTTTCGTACACGTGGCATCCGGCCCTTTCGGCGGATTGTTGGCGCGTTTGCAAGTAGAGGTGTGGGAAGGTTCGCGAGTTGTTCCCCAAGGCGAAAAACCATGATTCTGCCGGTTGATGTGACCTCGCCTATGCGGGCACTACCCACGCCATACTTCCGGACGATGCCATCCAAAACTCCTTCAGAACCCTCTTTGACGACAAAGAGCATTCTTTCTTGAGATTCTGAGATCAAGATCTCGATGGGGGTCATGTCGGCTTCGCGAATAGGGATCTTCTCCAGGTGCACGTTGAGGCCCGTGCCGCCTTTGTCGGCTATTTCAGAGAGACCTGTCGCTAATCCGCCCCCACCCAGATCCTTACAGCCCCTAAGAATCCTAGCACGGGCAGCTTCCAGCGACACTTCGATGATCAGCTTCTTTGTGAAAGGGTCCGGTATCTGAACGGCTGACCTATCTTGATCTGGGTCCGCTCCGAGGGTTCTGGACGCGAATGTTGCTCCGTGAATTCCGTCTCGGCCTGTGGAACCGCCAATCAGATAGACACCGTCACCAATGTGGGTTGCCTGGGCCAAGAGGAGTTCTTCTTTTCTTCCAACTCCCAGACAGGCTACATCCACGAGGCAGTTTCTTTCAAAGCAAATATCAAATTCAACCTCGCCGGCGACTGTTGGCACACCGATGCAGTTACCGTAATCCGCAATTCCCCGAACCACATTCTTCATGATCCACTTTGAATGATCACTCTCGGCTATCTCACCGAACTTCAGAGCGTCGAGGAATGCGATCGGCGTCGTGCCCATGCAGAGAATGTCACGAACAACGCCACCTATTCCCGTGGCCGCCCCCCCGTAAGGATCGATAGCGCTAGGATGATTGTGGCTCTCAATGTGCATCGTTACAACATAACCGTCACCAATGTCCACAACGCCTGAATCATATCCAGGCCCAACCAGCACGTTGCTACCCGATGTCGGAAGCGTCGCGAGCACGTGTTTTGATGATTTGTAACTGCAGTGCTCGCTCCATTCAGCGTCTATCATAGCCCATTCGAGGCCGTTCGGCTCCCTTCCCAGTTGGCGGCGCGCGAACTCCATCTCCTCCGGCGTAAGTGTAGTTTCCAATTCGCCTACTAGCATCTGACCCACTCTACCATTGACTCGAAAACTCTCAACCCATCCGTTCCACCAAGTGCGGGGTCACTTGCCCGCTCCGGATGGGGCATCATGCCAACGACGTTTCCTTCTTTGTTAGAGAGTGAAGCTATGCTGCGGGATGTTCCCGTAGGGTTCTCGCCGGCATATGTTATGACAACCATCCCTTCGCTTGCCAAGCGGTCAAGGACTTCGTCTTCAGCAAAGAAACGCCCCTCATTGTGGGCTATGGGCATCCTGATCTGCGGAATTCCTTCAAACAAGTTGGTGAATGCTGTCCGGCTCCTCTCTACACGCAGGTTCATCCACTTGCACACGAACTTCAACGATGAATTACGCAACAGTGCCCCCGGAATGAGGCCAGCTTCAATCAGGATTTGGAAGCCGTTGCAAATGCCAATAACCGGTCTTCCATCTTCAGCCATTTTCCTTATTGCGTCGATTGCGGGTGAGTGGGCTGCGATAATGCCTGCTCTCAGGTGGTCGCCGAAGCTGAACCCGCCTGGTAGAACCGCGGCATCATATGATGAATCATTGAAATCGTTGTGCCAAATGAGGTCCGCATCGAGACTCAGCACGTTCCTGAGAACGTGTAGAGTGTCACGGTCACAGTTGCTTCCCGGAAACTGAATTACCGCGACCTTCAAGTCTATTGCCTAACTCTCACGTTTAATGCGTGCGCGACTGGGTTGTACAGTCTCAGGTCGTTGCACATTTGGAGGGCTTTGTTCCTTGCCTCGTCCTCGGTTGATGCTTCGACCCTAACCATTAGCAGTTTGCCTGTCCGGACTTCCTTCACTGAATGGAATCCTTCCTTGTGGATTAGGTCACGTTCTATGGTCTCCCCCTCAGGGTCTCGGGCCCGTGGCTTGTTGGATATGACTATCTCAACTGAGAATGCTTGTTCCACTACAAACTCTCCTGAAGGGTTCCATGTACCCTAGCTCGAAAACTCCAGGCAGATCCTTGCGGTACCTGTCCTTGTCCAAGATTTCCTTAGTCTCTTTGTCCCAAAGCCTCCAAGAATCTGGGCTTAGTTCATCACCGACCAAGAGTTTGCCGTTGGCATCCCGCCCGAATTCGAGTTTGAAGTCCACGAGAATTGCTCCTCTTTCATCGAAGAACTTCTCTAGGACGGTCGCGGCCTTCAGTGTGACCTGCTTGATTTCTTCAATTTCGTCATCGTTGGCAAGTTGGAGGAGCTTGAGATGCTGGTCAGTTAGCATTGGATCGTGGAGCGAGTCATCTTTCAAGTAGAACTCAACAGTAGGAAACGGGAGCTTGTCGCCGTTCTTGAAGAGCTTTCCAATACCTATGAAGTGGCCGGCGGCGCGAATTCTGCAAACAACTTCTACTGGTATCATTTCCAGCTTCGTAACGAGGAGACGAACATCGTCAAGTTGCTTGAGAAGGTGATTTGGAATTTGATGTTCCGTGAAAACTCCGTAGAGTTTCGCGGTTATCGCCGCATTAATCTTGCCTTTTCCGGGAAGAATATCGTGCTTTTTGCCGTCACCAGCAGTAACATCGTCCCGAAAGGTTAGAATCGCTTGGTTAGGTTGGTCGGCAGGCGAAACAGTCTTCGTTTTACCTGACGAAAGGATAGAAACTGACATGTTTTGTTAATATTCACGTGAACGTAAAAGCCATTTTTAACACGATTGTGTTTCCTTCTTCGGATTCGTTCTGCTAGAGACTGACGGTTGGCGGAGTCTTTGATTCACATGTGTCAACGCGTAGAGCTAGGCCGCCTAAGGTGATTTTGTTATCGCGATGTTGAAAGGTGATGCCAGTGTTCCACTGGAAATCCGTCCGCTTCGTTCTCACTTTCTAGTGCGCGAAGTGCCTTATGCCGGTGAACTGCATCGCCATTCCGAACTCGTCTGCTGCCCGTATTACTTCGGGGTCGCGTATCGAACCGCCAGGTTGAATGATTGCAGTTACCCCTGCTTTGCCCATCAAGTCAACGGAGTCCCTGAATGGAAGGAAGGCGTCCGATGCCATAACGGTTCCCTTAACATTTAGCCCCGCGTCCTGCGCTTTCATCAGTGCGATTTTACACGAGTCAACTCTGCTCATTTGTCCTGCTCCCACTCCGACAAGTTGCTCTGGTGTGGATAGTACAATGGCGTTCGACTTGACATGCTTCACAATTTTCCACGCAAACAGAAGGGCATCCAACTCGCTAGGAGTCGGCTGCCGTTTCGTTACGGTTTTCCGGTTTTGTTCGTCAATAAGTTGTTCATCCTGGTCTTGGTAAAGGATGCCGCCGTGGATCCAACGAAAGTTTTTCTGGGTTCCCGATTCCTTCCTGTTAGCATTCAATTGCCCTGAAATGTCAAGAATGCGTCGATTCTTCTTTGCCGAAAGAACACGCAGGACTTCATCTTCGAACCCTGGCGCTAGAACCAGCTCGACAAACTTGTCGCTGAGCAAATTGGCAGTTTCAATGTCGACTGGCCTTGTGAATGAGTAAACCCCGCCAAAGGATGAGACAGGGTCAGTTTCCAAAGCCTTGCGGCATGATTCCGCCAGTGTCTTCCCTTTTCCAACACCACAAGGGTTCGTGTGTTTGATTATGGCTGTGGCAACGATGCCCCCGAGTTCGGCTACCAAGCTGTAAGCAGCGTCGGCGTCGAGTATGTTTGTGTAGCTTAGCTCTTTCTCGCCCGCTACCATGGGGGAGGAAGCTATGCAATCGTTCTCGTATCGGTTGCGGTAGACTGCAGCCTTCTGGTGCGGGTTCTCACCGTAGCGTAAGTCATGGATTTTCTCGAAATTCAATACTAGGCTTCTAGGGGCGGGCCATTCGCTGCGCACACCATTCCGCGCTCTGGTTTGGAAGAATGATGAAATCGCGGCATCATAGGCTGCTGTGCGTTCGAAAGCCTTGAGCATTAACTGCGAGCTAGTCTTCTCAGAGAGATTTCCATTGTTGCCCCTGAGTTCGGCGAGAACTTGCAAATAATCAGCCGGGTCGGTTACTACAGCCACACTCTGATAGTTCTTCGCAGCTGCCCGAATCATTGTAGGACCACCAATGTCGATGTTTTCCAAGGCATTGTCCAAGCTAGGCGATTGTGCCGCGACTTTCTCGAACGGATATAGGTTCACGACAACCATATCGATCGGCATGATTCCCAGCTTGTCGATGGTTTCGCGGTCGTTTGCCATGCCACGTCTGAAGAGTAAGCCAGCGTGAATTTTCGGATGTAGGCTCTTAACGCGGCCATCTAGAATTTCGGGAAAGCCGGTGTAATCTGCAATATCACGAACTGCAATTCCTTTTTCAGACAGCAATTTTCCTGTCCCGCCTGTTGACATCAATTCCACTCCTAACTCGCGGAGCCCGCGAGCGAAATCAACAATACCCGTCTTATCGTAAACGCTCAGTAGGGTGGTCTTTATACTCAAGGCCATACTCGGTCTGCGCGATGAATGGTAGCCGCTAAACTTAGCTTTTCTTTATCCGCGCGAAACTGGCCGCTCTGACCATCGAACATTCTGTCTGAGCTGCACTTCATGATGCAAGGAACTTGAATGCATAGTATAAGTTCCTGATGCGCATCCCGAAACTAAATTTGGTTGTTCCTTTGCGCAACCTAAAGCCAACGGGAATCTCTTGTACCCGGAGGCCTTCTTTGAAGAGTGTGACGAACAGTTCCAATTCAATTTCGAATCCCGTTGAATGAATTTCGGGGTAGATTCGCTGAACAGAATTCTTAGTGAATATCCAGTACCCAGTTTGGACATCCGTAAAGAGGCGCCGGAACTTGGCCCCGAGCAAGAATGAAACCGTGACATTGGATGCGAGGCTTATCAAGGGCATCGAATGATCTTCCCTCGGACCACGGGTCCTCGAACCTAGAACCACGTCTGCCTCATCGTTCTCGATGATTGTCATCATCTTTGTGAGCCACGACGGGTTGTTCGTCCCGTCACCGTCTATGATACAAAGTACCTTGGCTGTGCTTTGGAGGAAATCTCTCATGGCGGTTCGGATGCCGCACCCCTTGCCTTTGCCGAAATCCTGTATGACGACTTTGACGCCGGCTTTTTCTGCAATTTCTTTCGTTCGGTCAGTGCTTTTACCATCGACCACGATTATTTTCTCGAAACCGCATGCGCGTGATTCAGTTAGTAGTCCTTCGATGGCGTCTTCTTCGTTAAGAGTTGGGATTACAAGAAGCGTTTCTGAAAGGAGGCTTGGGTTAGCTTTTTGAATGATGGGTCGTGGATTTGCTCCAGCGGGGTTGCCAGCCATGCGTGCCACAAACATTCTCATTCTGATTTGCGTTCTGGTGACTCTTTACGCCTGGACTGCGATGAGTCCCGCTGATGTGGACCGTTACCTTGCTTTCAGCCTTACTAATCTAGAAGAGGGAAGAGTTTGGACGCTCGTTACAGCGATCTTCGTCCACGCCAGTATACTTCACATACTAGGTAACATGATTTTCCTGTACGTTTTCGGAAATACGTTGGAGAGTGTGACAAACTCCAAAGGAAAGATGCTTACTGCTTTCTTCCTCGGGGGCATACTTAGTTTTCCGTTGAGTATCCCTTTCTTTCCGCCTGGTACAAGTTTCGTCGGTGCTTCTGCGGCAATCTTCACGTTGACCGCCGTCGTAATGTTGATGAAACCTTTGAGGTGGTCTTGGCTCCTGTTCATGCCTGTGGGGTTGGTTGCCATACTATACTTCCTTTACAACGGGTTGGCGGTCTACTACCAACAGCAGAGTAATGTAGCCTACGTATCGCACATCATTGGGTTCTCACTTGGGCTACCGCTCGGCATAGCTTGGAGCGTGCAGTGGAAGAGAAACTTGCTGATTTCGATCGGGTTGCTCGCTGTATATTTCGTGTTACTTTACTTCGTCACGCATTACATTCTTCCGTCGCTCTAGGAAATCATAGCCTTGGGCGGTTGGTGCGTTCTCAGACTGACTTCAGGTATCCTTTTGAAACGAGCCATTCTTCAACTGCGATTGAGACTAACTCTTCTTCTGAGATATCGCGTTCTTCAGCCGCTCGATTAAGCGCCCGCCCGATTCTGGGCGCGAAATAGACTTTGATCGAGACCCCAGTTTGTTTCGCCAGGGCTTCTTCTTTGATTGCTTCTATCGTTTTCTCAGGGAACATTTTGAAACGATCAACAACCTTACGGGCATCCTCTTCGGGTAGGGGGGCGATCGCCCTAACTATCTCGGGCACCTTGCGATCAAAATCTCGGCTCGAAAGCCTTCTCACCTCAGCCGTTCTCAACGCACGAACGACTAGTTCAGTGTGCTTGAGCGGGATTGCTTCCGCGCGTCTCCTTTGCTCGTCCGACGGAGCTCTAGCAGCATGGATGTCCATCCCCTTAGATCTGAGTTTGAAGGTGAGGTCGTACGCATCCAGCAGCTCGCGGATTGAGTTCTCGGATCGACCGATCACTTTTGCAACAGCTTTCCTGTTTAGAGAATTCGACTGTAGGGATCGGGGATCAATGGCCCTACGCCGGAAGATTGACGGGGTCGACGTTATCGCTAGCGACAACGAGGTTTGGTTTGTTCAGGACGAACGGATTTGCTGGACGACCAAGGAAGAACTTTGGGCAGGCTCGTTAAGGTTGGGCAAGATTCTACGCGAGAAAGGTTACCGAATTCACAGTCAAAGATTTCCAAAGAAACTTCGCGAACTCATCCTAATGCTGTCAAGATGAGCTAGGCCGAGAAGACTAAAAGAAAAAAGATTGGAGGAGTTTTTCCGCAGCGGTCTGCTGCAAATCCGGTTTCTAGTAGCGGCCGCGTCCGCGGTCTCTGTCGCCGCCGTAGCCGCCTCTGCCCCGGGGTCTACCGTACCCGCCGCCGCCACCGCCACCACCGCCGCCGCGCCCGTAGCCTCCGCCACCGCGGCCGTAACCTCCGCCGCCTCCGCCGTAGCCTCTTCCGCCGCCTCCGAAGGAGCGGTAGGGTCTTTCTTCAACGACCTTGTCGGATAGGTTGTTCTGTGTGTTCACGTCGCCGAGGGGGGTTTCTGCTGGTTCTAGGGTACCGTAACGGCCGATGTTCAATCGCATCGAACCCTTGAACGGTCGCACGTACCCGTTCTTGACGTTGACTGTGTCACCCTCGTTGACTTTGTCTATGTTGTCGTCCCACAGGGTCATGTAGATTGTGCCAGTGTCGTCTCCAACAAGTGCGTCCAACACGCGGTGTGTTGTTCCGTCCTGTCGAGAAACGGTTTCTCGTGCTTCGCCCTTCTGGACGACTTTGACGGTTGTGTTGACTTGCTTTGAGTAGGGGCCAAGTTCGCTAACTTTTACAGGTGGTGCCGAAACGCCGGCTGGTTGTCCTTGTTCCTCTGACATTTTCAAGTCTACTTCTGTTCAAACGGTAAAGCTTCAACAAGGGTGCGGCAGTCTTAAGCGTTATGATTACTCTCGCGTCGATGGTTGGCCTAATTCTATTCCAGCTCTGGAAAATGTAAGCCCCGTGCCAGACTTTGGTTACAGGTACGTCAAGAGGTCATCAATGGTTTGGATTACCAAGTCCGGTTTAATTTTCGACGAGCTGATGGTTTCGCGGCTTTCAACTCCAGTAAGGACCAAAACTGTGTAAACGCCAGCCCTATGGGCGCCCAGCAGATCAGTCTCTATCTGATCTCCGATCATGACCGCGTTGGACGGTTTCTCATGCGCTAAGCGAAGGGCTAATCGGAACATGCGTGGCGATGGTTTACCGATCATGATGGCCTTCTTACCAGAGCCGTACTCCAGTGCTTTGATTATTGGCCCAGCAGAAAGCGCAGGCCCGCGGTCACTCATGTAGACCGCCCCGCCATAGCTGCCGACCAGTTGCGCACCTCCCCTCAGGGACCGTAACGCATCGTCCAGCTTTTCATACGTCAACCCACGGTCGAAGCCTACCACTACGACCTGAGGGCTCTGATGCTTCTCTTGATGTCGGGCTGCTTCGAGCTCACGCTTCAACCCATTCTCACCAATCAAGAAGAATGATGCTTTTCCATACTTCTGAGTCAGGTAGTTTGCGGTAAGAAAACTCGAGGTGAGAATTTCTTCTAGCTCAAATGTGAAACCTAGCGTCGCTAGGTTCCGATGAATCTCATGGCGAGTGTGGGTTGAATCATTTGTTAGAATGAAGGATCTCTTTCCTTGGGATTTGATTTTGTTGAGAACTTCCCGGCCCCCTAAGTACCGCGGATTCTCTTTGCCCACGGAGAGTACGCCGTCGAGGTCGAAGAAGAAGACCTTGGTCGCCGCAATTTTCATCCTGTCTGTAACCTCCAGTTCAAATCCAGTGAGGAAGGCCCTATGATGGTTTTTGGTAGGAGAAAATCATTGAGAAAAATAATCGGGGAAAAACGTGGAAAAACGCTGTTCAGCTACATTTAGCGTCTTATTTCTTCGTTTTCTTCTTTTTGTGGCCTTTTGCCACCTTACGCTTCACCTCGAAACGTTTCGAGCTAGCTAGCCTCGAATCGTACCGTATGCATGGAATTTACTTAAAAGTTAATCGATTTACTCAACAGTTGGAACTAGTCAATATAAGGTGGCTTGCGAACTACAACGGTCAACCTTGTTAGCGCCAAGTATCGAGTTGAATCCGGACTTTGAAGAATTCGACCTCGACGAACGTGAGCGCGAGGTCTTGAAGCTACTGGTAAGTGAGCAGAATGCCCACTTCTCATTTCAAGGCCTGAGAAGAAGATTGGGCTTACACCAGGAAACCCTCACGCGCACTCTCAAGCGCCTAGAAGAAGCACGCGTGATCGAGCGGTCTCCGGAAGGATACAAGCTCAAGGGAACGGGAAACGCTTACTCATTTGCAGTTCAAACTAACCAAGCGTTAGCTAAACCCATAATCGACGCATACTTGCCCAGTCAAGTTGACGTAACCGTTCTGTTCCAGAAGCTTAGGGGCCGGTGGTTCAGTAACTTCCGTTGGCTCGGCTACTCGCACGATGGCAACCAGCTTTCCATGAGTTGGATCAGCGAAGACGGCCGAATGCAACTTCAGGCCAGAATCGGCGGCGGCAAGATAACCATAGGCGCTGATTCGTACACGAAGCAGAGTGAATCGGAACAGATCGCTGCGGCCTACCAACTCTTCGACCACATAACGAAAATTGCCGAAGAAATGGTGCAGCCTGCAAACCCGGCACCTGTCGCCAATTAAGTTCTGACCAGGTTCACCGTTTACCAGTCATTATGGAACAAGGTTCACATAGTTACGCTAGGTGCAGAAAGAATGAAAGCAACATTTGCCTATGGTTCAATACGTTTCGAATCTTCTGTGAGTATTCCATGGCATCCGATCGATCGTGAACCTCAGCCGCTCGAGCGCCCACCCGACCGTGGACTCTAAGTCCGTAAGCGCTCGGTGCGGATCTCGCGAATCACCTTAAACTTGTAGCCCAGCTAGCGAACTCTCCCAAGGTCTCGGGAGATTACAGATCGGTTTGGATGAGTTCGGCACGGCTCGCAACCAGTGGGTCGGGTTGTTCATTGAAGATTTCTGGATGAATAACTTGGGCCAGGATTCTGATTCCGTCGAAGAGCCTAGGACCCGAGCGGCTGAAGTAGTTATGTCCATCGGTTGCATAAACTCGGCCATTTTGCACAGCGCTCAAGCGATTTACGCCTGAGTGCTCGAAGAAGTACCTCGCTTGCTCCATTGTCTTGCTAGCCGTGAACCCGCAGGGCATTAGTACGATGACTTCTGGGTCGTAATTCAGAACCGAATCCCACTCGATATACGTGGACGGTTGTCCGCGCTCAGTATCAAATGCAGGTTCAATCATCTTGGGTTTTTCCTTCGCCTCGCTAGGAAAATCGCATTCATGCGACACTCCAACGAGTTCGCTTCCAAGCCCGCGCGCATAAACGATTTCTGTAGCGCTGGGTAGAAATGAGACAATTCTCAGAACCGTTCCACCCACTCCAACCTCTGAGCTGCCATATCCAATGGGACTACTTGAAATATTGCACATCAATCCTTCTAAAAGTGAGCACCATGCCCCGAACTCTTCAATGTGAGATTTGCGGGGTCGTCTTCTCATGTGGAATGGGTGGCGCAGAATGTTGGTGCACCGATCTATCCTCGAGCGAGGCGGCGTTGGCGAAGCTGAAGACACAAGCGAAAGATTGCGTCTGTCCCAGTTGCCTTTCGAAGTTTGCGTGCGATAGGTGAATTCGGAAGGTTGACGCGGTCGACAGACGTCGAACTCAGGAAAGAGAAGGGTCCAGTTGAAGTCATCAGGGAGTACTTTCAGAGGGACTTTCACAGGGGGCTATTGTCAGGTTTGGTTGTGACACGCAAATCTTCTTAATTCCTCCTAACCTTCCCGCAACGCGAATGGTGTAATCGATGACTGAAAGGCGCATAATTGACGACGCCTCCTTCCCAAATGAATGGCCCAAGAAGGAAGATCACGAAGGCCATGAAGTACGGTGGAAAGAGGGCGTAAGCAAAGAGTACGGTGTGCACGGCGTCGCTGTCGCGGTTGACTTCGACATTTGCATCGCCGACGGCATCTGCATCTCAGTCTGCCCAGTAAACGTCTTCGACAAAATGGACATACCCGCTGAACAGGAGAAGATTGACAAGCAGACTCCGAACGACAGCGGCAAAACGCTGCTAGACCGCTGGAAGGCCGATCCGGCCCGAGAGCGGGACTGCATCTTCTGCCGGGCATGCGAAATCCAATGCCCAGTGCAAGCCATCAAGATCACCGAAGGCGTAGGGCCCTTCGCGTGATCAAACCCTTCCCTCCCGTTTTCCTATTATTTTCCGCCTTTTCGTCACGTTCACTCGGTGTTTTAGTAAAACGCTATATGCGCGTAGCGCAACGATTCTATAGGGATTAGAGTTGGTACTATTCCTTCTCGCAGGCGCAGCGTTGCTTGGAGCTGCAGCAGGCGGAGCGCTAGGTTACACAGCGGCTGGTTTGACAGGCGCAGGCATAGGTTTAGGCGTCGGTGCCATCGCAGGTTTGGGATTCGGCGCAGCTGCCGCATACGCCATGAGGCCTTGGTACTGGTATCCATACCCAGCGTACGCAGGCTATCCTGGATACTACCCCGGATACTACGCCCCTGTTTACTACCCGGCACGACGCGTTTTCTACACCTGGGCATAGACCGGGCGTGTGCTCCTCTATGGTGATTGCATAACGGAGCCATTGGAATGGAGCCATTATGCAAGCTGAAACGGCGTCATCTGGCCCGCGAATAGGCTGCATTTCAAACAATACGGACCGAGTGCATCGGATGCAGAATCGATTTTAGTAGTTATGAAGTTTCTCGGGAGAGCACTGCCGTAAAGCCTTCCAATTGCTCTCCGTCCCGGAGAGAAGAGGTAGCAGACTCTCCCAAGAATGATGTCTCCCAGTCCATCAATATTAATCATTTACGGGATGCGATGGGGCATCACTTATGTGAAAGAGGAGTATCACCCAACCTGTTGCTAACGGAAGAGGGTGGATCCACCCATTCAAGGGTGGTGCCAAACGGTGCCAAGTGCCGGTTGACCCCATAAACAACTATGAATGATGCCGGGCGCTTGCTTTTGGGCGTTCGCAATTTGGTTGCGCGGCCGCCAAGGTTAAAGCTGCAAACACAGCGCTCGAACTCTGTGGGGAATTGTTCTTGAAGCCTGTTCCAGTCTTAGGGACGATCGTTCTGGTCGGAGCGGTAATTCAGTTGATCTTGGGTTTTGTTGTTGCTGGCGGAATGGATGCACTCGTTGGAGTTCACGTAGTGCTCGGAATTGCAGGTTTAATCTTGGTGATCGCGCTGGCTGCTATTGCTTTCAGGGCTAAGACCGCGACCTTGTACTCGAAGCTCACGATTATCGTTCTTACTATCGTAGTTCTAGCGCAAGTAGGTCTCGGCTATCAACTGTTCAACGGGGCCGACAGCCTAGCTCTCTCGCATGAGGCCAACGGATTTGTAGTTGTTATTCTCGCGTTGCTGATGGGCGGGATAACATTCTGGAGCTCGAAGAGACAACTCAAAGGCTGACTCAACGGTAATTTATGACATTAGCTTTATGTCGTCTTAGGCCTACCGTGAGTTACCGTGCGGGGTAAAGCCATGGCTTATGCGGGGGTAGGCCACGCATGAAGCATGCGTTAGTCCTCCACTGCCAAGCCAGGTCAAAGGCGCGAGACGTATCCAAACCATACGTACGTGAAGCTCAGGAACATCAAACCTGGATGTTAGGAGACCTCGTCCCGTAGGGGTTCAGGGGTTCGAATCCCCTCCCCCGCACCATTTCTCCAGCATGAACGGAACCATCATTCAAGGACCCGAACCCTTTTAGGTTCAAATCCCTCCGGACCCGCCACTAAGTGGTCAGCGAAATCGCGCTGCCCCGATGAACCGGCTAATATGTACCGGTAAATTGGGGCCAGAATCCCCTGCGCCGTTCGTTAGATCACATAATGTTCACGCGGATACTCTGGGAAGTAGCGTTCTCTTCTATCTACTAGGACGGTCACTACGTTCGCGCCTCTGCCTAGTTTCTTGGCAATCCTCAGAGCAGCGTAAACATTCGCCCCGGAAGACATGCCGCAGAACAACCCTTCCTCACGACACAACCGATTCATGGTTTCCCTGGCATCATTATCTTTGACCGTGAAAACTTCGTCAGGTAGGCCTTTCTCCAACATCACCTCTACCAGCGATTTCGACGCAGGTAGTCCGACAGCTGCTCGGTACTTTTTCATCGAGCCAGATCTATACCACTCTGTAACTCGGGCATCCTCAGGCTCCAGACCTACGACTTTGACATGCCCAATCTTCTCTCGCAACGCTTCTGCCACTCCGAGTATGGTGCCACCGGTTCCGATTGAAGCTACCCAAGCATCGACCTTGTTATCCAGCTGTTCGAGGATTTCTCTTCCCGTTGTCTGCCTATGGGCTTGCGCGTTTTCCGGGTTATCGCTTTGGTTAGCCCACCAAACCAATGGATCACTTCTCTCCAAGTCATAGCATTTCTTCATACCGATTGCGAACACGGCAGCTGATGCCTCGCTAGGAGAGAGGCCGTCAAGGAGCTTCTCGTGTCCTTTTGTCGAGAACGCTTCAACCTCTGCTCCAAAACACTTCATTATTCTGATTCTGTTTTCTGGGTTGTATTCGCCCGCCCATTTGGATGGGATGAGTAATTTCACTTTGTAGCCTTTCATGGACCCTACGAAGGATAATGCCGGTCCTGTGTTGCCACTCGTCGCGTCAACAATTGTCCCACCTTTCCTCAGTTCTTCCTTCCTCTCCGCTTCCTGGACCATTCTCAAGGCCATTCTATCCTTGATACTGCCGCTTGGGTTGAGAAATTCACACTTCGCATAGACATTTGCATCGACGTCTGAGGCCACTCTCCCCAGCCTCACCATAGGAGTGTTCCCAATCAGCTCTAGCGCGCCACTCATTATCTGCACCAGATTCCAATACGGATCATCGCATTATTCACACATTCGAAAGACGGGTTATGAGTCAGGCATGGACTTAGTAGGGTCAAAATCCACTCAAGAGCAGATTACTCTACTACTATCAGTTGTGGGATGAAGCATTGTAAGAAACACTGGAGCTTCTGGTCGCTTAGCGGTTTATTCAGCACAACTATCGAAGGATCACTAGAACTTGCGTAGGGACCAGAGGGCATTAGAGTCGAATCGCAAGTTCGCTCCAACGCTCACTGAGAAAAAGTATAAGATGTAAGGTCCACCCTGAAATGAGACCTAGACTGATTGCATATGTTTCAGCAATTTGACGCAGAGATGAGGGGTCGAGGTATAGAAGCCGTCGTCGTTTTTGGAGATGCTACGCTTGGAAATCCTGACCTGACATACGTTGTCGGAGGCACCGTTGGCCGAGGAGGCGTATTTTTCAAGCGTGTCGGTGACCACCCATTCCTCATCGTGGGGAGCTCAGACGTGGGAACTGTGAGGAAACTCCACAAGATACAAAGGATACACACGTATACTGAGTATGGTCTCGAGAAACTTACGACCAAATACGGCCATGAACACGCTTTCACATACTTGCTTGGGAAGATTCTTGCCGAAGAACGAATCAAGGGCAAGGTCATCCTCTCTGGCCGCAATGATCTTGCAAACGGAGTCAATATTGTTGATCAATTGAGAAAGATGGGATTCATTATTAGAGGCGAAGCCTCGCCGACCTTACTCGAAACCTTGCGCGAAACCAAGAGCGTAGAAGAGGTTGAAGAGATGCGGCAAGTTGCGCGAAAGACGAGCAAGGTTGTAGAATCAATTCTTGACATTCTGAGAAGACTGAAGCGGAAGCGTGGTCATCTAGAGCTTCTTGGTAAACCTGCTACCGTTGGCGCAATCAAGGCGATCATCTCACAGAAACTTCTCGCAGAACATCTGAGGGAACCGGAAGGTACGATCTTTGCACAAGGCGCCTCCGCAATTCCCGTCCACAACATAGGTATTCCCGGAGACAAATTGAAGGAAGGAAGACTCATAATTTTCGACATATATCCTCAGGCGGAATCATCGTACTGGTGTGACATGACAAGGTCCTTCGTGATAGGGCGGGCAGATTCTAGGGCAAAGCGAATCTATGACGCAGTATTCGAGGCTCAAACGGAAACCTTGGCCTATCTTTGCGAGGGAGTGACCGGCGAAGAAGCAGTGTCCAAGGCATGCGATATCATTGAACGCCATGGTTACCGGACGGTCAGAGATGTTTACAGCGGCAAAACTAAAAGCATATCCTCTGGCTTGACACACACACTCGGACATGGGGTAGGTCTGACAATCGGTGAGCGACCCCATCTCACGTTTGGAAACAACAGACCCTTGAAGAGAGGTTCTGTCGTGACGGTGGAACCAGGCGTTTACTTCGCGGGATATGGCGGCGCAAGAATCGAAGATACGGTTGTCATCACGTCAAGAGGCGCTGAGAGCCTTACGGCCGCGGAGAAGGAATTGGAACTAACCTAGAAGCCTGACTTGGCACAGCCTCAACGGCCCTACTTGATTCAATCGTAAATATTTACTCTTTTATTTACTCTCCGGAATCAGGTACATTGCCTTGGGTCTACGGGGTTATGACTCGTGATGTTTCATGTGCTCGTTGAACCAGTTTAGGTGTCGTTTGAAGGAATCGATCATGTGGACCCTCTCTTGATATCCATGCCCCTCTCGCGGATAAACAACCAGCTCGGTCTGTATGCCTAGCTCTTTGAGAGCTCGAAAGAATTCGTGCCCTTGTACCACTGGGACACATGGGTCTTCTTTTCCATGTATTATCAAAGTCGGAGTTTTTACATTTCGTGCGTAATAGATTGGAGATTTCTTGTTGAACAAGTCTGATTGGTTGTAGGGATCAATGTCGAATTGGAATACTTCCCAATACGTGTTCCACTCGCCTCCGTGGCAGCTTAGTAAATTACATATTCCGAAGTCCATTACAGCGGCATTGAACCTCTGAGTTTGTGAAACCGTCCAAGCGACGAGGTAGCCACCGTAGCTCCCTCCATAAACAAAGAGGTTCTTTGGATCGGCCCATTGCTGTTCTATGCAAAAATCCACTCCGGCCATGATATCTTTGAAATCCTTGCCTTCTATGTTGCCTCTGTTCATCTCTAGGAACTTGACTCCTCTTCCCATACTCCCTCGCGGATTAGGCAAGAGAACAGCATATCCATGAGACGCATAATATCGCGCTTCAATTTCGAATCTGCAACCGTAACCGAACGATGGTCCTCCATGCTCATGAACAATAAGTGGAAGAGGTTCATTTTGTTGCCTGGGAGGATAGTAGAGAAATCCCTGTATATTCAGACCATCAAAAGACTTCCATTCGACCATTTCCGCGCAAATGTTCGAGTACTTCTTCAACGGCTTGTTGAAATCCGTAAGCTGTTTCCAAGAAATACTTGCCTCCGACATTTTGCCATACCAGATTTCTTGCGGCGAGTACAGATCTTCCCTAACTATTGCGACTGATCCGTTGTCCGCACAAGAGAACATTGGCTGTGAAGTGAACAACAATCCGCCAATTACCCCTACTTCTCCCTCATACAAGGTAGCAAGCTCTACTTGCTTTGGCCCTGAAAGGTTCACCAGCGTGAAAGTCGTCCTCGCATTGTTTACGCTAAGAACAATTAGCTTGTTCGTTGAATTCCATTTCGCATAGTGAACTGAACCCAGTTTGTCATTCGTAAGATTTGTCGGTTCCCTTTCACTACCAGACGCAGATATTCTGAACAGGTCACCGCCTATGAGCGGCCTGTCACTCCATGTGGCTGACAAGAAATATATCGATCGCCCGTCTTGTGACCACAACAGCCCCCCCAGCTGCTTTGGTTTCGAATCATACAGAACATGGGGTTCACCTGTATTGAGGGGTATTACAGCCAAGCGTGCTATATGCCACGACCATTCGTAGGGTTCGTCTGCTACAAGGGCAGCAAACCAATCACCGTCGGGAGACCAGCAGAATTCCCAAACCTGGTAATCTCCCGTGATCTTCCTAAGAGACTTATTTTGAATGTCTAACGTCCAGATTCTGCAGAATTTGTGAAACTTCTCGAATTCAATTGCGCCTCCAGACCTTACCATCCTCGCCCTATCTTCCTCTGTCTCTGGATCATACATCAGAAAGGCGATTTCTTTGCCTGAAGGAGACCATGCAAAGTGAGTTATCTCACCTTTAATGTCGGTCAGCTGTAGCGCTTCCCCTCCTTCTCGGTCTATTAGGTAAATCTGACCTAGGTGATTCTCGGATCTGTCTGACAGGAAAGCAAGCTTCGTCCCGTCGGGTGACCATCTTGGAAAGTTGTCGGTCCCAGCCCCCGTAGTAAATTGACGCACGGTCTCAGAGCGTACATCAGCTAACCAAATGTTCGATTTTGCTTTGCGAGTCTCTTCTTTGTAATAATCTCCCACAACAAAAGCGATAGAGTTTCCATCGAATGAAATCTGTGCGTCATTAATGACTTTCTGCGTTAGGATATCTTCCGGAGTAATAACAGGCGAACTATCGGTAGCGAATCTAGCCATAACTCAGGCTGTTTCTTGGCGTCTGTATAAAGCTGCGGTACAGTACAAGCAGCAAGAGACAGGTTTCATCACCGTTCAAGAGCTAATGAAGCTCCAGAAGGCGGGATTCAGAAGGCCAAGTGAAGTTCCACCGAAACCCAGCCCGAAAGACCGCAGAACGTTGAAGGAACGGGCTAGGCAGCGAATGTTCGACGGAGCGCCAAGATCAGTTTGAACGCAGGCTGCACCTAGACTGGCCTAGAATCGGTGTGTCTGTCAGGTTAGCTCCACGTTTTTCTCTACTTTTGTTAGATTCTCCGTGCCTTTTGGAGTGATTGCCACTGTATCTTCGATTCTCGCTCCTCCATATGTCGGAATGTAGATGCCGGGTTCCACCGTTACGACGTTCATTTCTTTCAAAGACTCGTTGTTTCCGAAGGTTAGATGGGGTCGTTCACCTATAGTCAACCCCACACCATGCCCGAGCGTATGCGTCAGGCCGGAGGGTACCTCCTCAGCCTTCCCAGAGTATACGTCTCTCACTGTACGGTATCCGTGACGTTCGACAACATCACATGCTTTGTTCATCGCCTCTTCGCACGTGACGCCTGCGTGAAGATAATCAGAGGTTTCAGTTTGGGCTGCGTAGACCGCTTCATAGATCCGTTTCGTCTTCGCGTCAGCTCGGCCGAGTACGAAGGATCTTGTCATGTCGCACCAATAGGATGATTCTGCTTGAGGGAAAATGTCGAAGATAATCAGCTTGCCTTCCTTCAATCGTTGCCCGGGGATACCCATGTTGTGAACGGGTATAGCGGATGAGCCTTGAGCGAAAATTGTTCCCTCGGGTTCTCTCAAACCTTCAGCGAGCAACTTCTCCGAGATGAGCTTCTTCACGAGACCAATAGTAGCCGGCTTGCCACCTACCGCTAGATGACCGCGCTTACACTTCAAGTCCCTCAAAATATCAAGAATCGAATCGACCACTTTACCAGTCTTTCTAGCGACGCGTCGCATCTCTTCAAGCTCATCGGGGCCTTTGGTTTCGCGGAGGAATTCAATCAGGGTAGGTGAGTTTTCACCCACGACCTTGTACCCTAGCTGGCTCAAATGACTTGCCAGGTCGAGTCCCGTTGAAATGTCGTTGCGGCCTGATAGGGTTACGTTGCCGTTGACGCCGTTCTCCTTGAGGATTTTGGCTAGGAAGTGCGGGAACGCCTTTCCATGCCCATACTGCATCACGAGCTTCTCAAGTCCAAATTCCGTGTAAGTGCAAACCTTCTTGACCCTATTGTACGCCTGCGCGGTCGCAATGTCCGGGCCTCCAACAATCAAGACGGGTTCTTCACCGACGCGTTTGAAGAACACCCCACCTCGAACGACCGTCCCACCAACCACGTATGTAAGATCCGGATTTCCCAGCGTACTATCTCCATAAACTACAACCGCCTCCAGCTCCCGCTTCCTCATCTCATCATCAATTTGAGCCAACAATTCAGATCAGCGAGCCTAATGTAGTCAGGAATCGTATTTGAGATTGACCAATCGTCATCCCAATTCCAACTTTCTTGAATCCTTGGCGTTCACGTCAACTTGCTTTTGGGCTGAGACAGCGGCTTTGAGAATTAAGCGTGATAGTGCGCATGAGATCCTGTGGAGAGAATTCCTCATGGTTGTTGTAGTCTCGAGGCGAGAGTATTCGACTAGGCAGTAGCGGCAAGAACTCTGGGGTTCGTTTTCACCTTCTGATACTCCACTAGGAGGTTCTGGAGCAAATAGAGACAATGAGACAGTCCTGAAGCAAATCATGGAATTAGTAGGCTAGTGGTGTGTGTTCGCACCACTAACCACTAGGTACACACAACGCAACCACAAAACAACAACCCATGAACAACGAACCGTCATTCTCATCGGCTCTTATCACTTGTCAGGACGAATATGGAGAGTGCATGGTGAATTATGTGAGTTCTGTTGCATGTACTCACACGAGCATTTCTGTGGAAAGGTTGTCCTTATTGAGGTAGGAGTGACTAGGGAACTTTCGTGGCATCTCTTGCCGAAACTCGTGTTAAAAGGAGCCGTGTTCACTGCAAGCGAATTCATAGAGCAAGGAGTTGTCGTAGTAGACGATTCAAGTGGAATCATTGAAGATGTAGGAAGGCAGGGAGAGGTTGACGAGCCAAGGGAAGGGACCCGGATTATCGCGGACAAAGGAACCACGATTCTACCCGGCCTGGTCGATGCGCATGTCCATTTCTTCGGCACTCCCGGGCCCAATATTATTGATTGGGTGACTGTCCCGGAGACGCTGGCCGCTCTCAGAAGCGTTAGAGATCTACGTCGACTACTCCTAGCCGGATTCACGACTGTGCGGGACTTGGGAAGCAAAGTTGGCACGTATCTGAGCCAAGCCGTCAGAGAAGGCATCGTCGAGGGCCCTCGGGTCATCTCAGCCTCCCGGCCCCTCGCACGAACAGGAGGAGACGATGACCCTACAATGCTCCCTCTCCCGATAGCGGAAGAACTCTCATACTCCTACCACTGCGACGGACCATGGGAATGCAGAAAGGCTGTAAGAAAGGTGATCCGGGACGGAGGAGAGACGTTGAAACTCTACGCCTCTGGAAGCCTCTCCCAGGAACGCAAAGGACACGTGCAATTCACACCGGAGGAGCTGAAGGCGATTGTGGACGAAGCACACCTAGCCGGCCTTAAGGTAGCTGCACACGCCTGGAGTGAAGAAGGGCTCATGAACGTCGTGGAGGCAGGCGTGGACTCAATTGAGCATGGAATGTGGTTAACTCCGGAAATTGCTGATAGAATCAAGAAGAAAGGCATCTTCTACGTGCCCACGCTCAGCGTTTTCAGCGCAACGAAATCCACGAAAGCAAATGCCTATCGCGAGAAATTCATCAGAAGGCATTTCGCAGAAGACATGGAGATAGCAAAACAATCCAACCTGAAAATAGTAGCAGGCTCCGACTACTTTGGAGCTGACATCGTACCTCACGGACAAAACTACATGGAAATAGTGAGCTTGGCAAAGTACTTGGGAAACGCTGAAGCGATTGTGGCTGCTACGAGCCGCGCGGCCGAATGCATAGGGCTCAACAGCAAGGGACAAGTGAAGAAAGGCTTCGACGCCGACTTGATAATTGTGAAAGGGAATCCATTGACGGGTCTAGATGCAATCTCGCCCGCAAGAATATCGCACGTGATCAAGAGCGGAAAGATACTCACACCGAACGCCCAAGACTAAACAGCAGTTGCTCCAGACCCTTTGGGGCGCAACGATTCGTGTTGTATGCAATTGTGTGCAAAGAAACGCCGGTTCAAATTCTGGTGGTCGCACCATGAGACCCACACACACACAAAATGACTGGTTCAATTTCCGTTGCCCGCACCATGATACCCAAAGATAGAAAGACATCAGGAAAGTAGAATCACCTGCACTGATGGGCTTTGAGTGTTGGCTCCTAAGCTCAACGTATGGCTCTTACAAACGGAAAGGCGCCACGTGAAGGGACGCACAATTAAAGTTCTGGTTCTTAGAGACGAACGTGGCGCAGTCAAGCGGGTAGCGAAATCAAAAATCGAACAGGACAAACTCCTAGAATGGTATGAAGCATACAACAAGAAACTCAGAATTGAGGAGTTACCCGTCTCAAAGGAGTTGAGGAAGAAGCTCACCCTCATTGTAGATAACGTGCGGAAGCATGGATTCTTTCACCGTGTCATATTCTACGGAATAACAAGGAACAAGGTAACGAATGAGTCACAGTACAAACGGCATGAAATCTTCAAGTCCACGCCTTGGGATGCTGTTGAAATGATTCGGGTAAAATCCTTCTTCAAGTCGCATATCCCTAAAAGCAACCTAGGAATCTACTACTACGACAATCACAAACTCTACATGTATCCTCTCGATTCTTGAAAGGTAGGGCGATGGTGATTGATAATATACTTTGCTCGGTGGCGTGTTCCTGTAGCGAACAGTGAGAAACTTGAAGAAATGATCCAGGCAATCATAAGACATGTGAGAGCTAATCCACAAACGTACCCTCAACTCCGTTCAGCCATCTATTGTTCTTCAACTAGACCGGAGTCCTCCGAGGAGGATTGGATGTGGGTGGAGGAGTATGCGGACCGAGAGGCGATGGATGCGTTCTACAAGGCGTTAAAGGAAGACAAGACGTTCCTGGAAATCCATGATAAACAGTACGGTTTCTGGCAACTGATTGTTGACGATTCCTTTAAGGATGAGGTGTACACAGAAAGGGTGAGATTCTAGGAAAGGCAAAAGGCAGTTCCCCCTCGTTTTATTCTTATTAATAATAAGAAATTGTCACGACCTTTTCACATCACGCACTGCACCTTTGATGGCACACGCAATGACTACGAGACGTGAATCTTGAATTTCTCTCGTCTATACACCACGTCAAACCAGAGACTAAGTGCTATCACAACCATTTCCATTACGAACAAGAGCACTACGGTGCCCGCTAACTGTTTACCCAATATCCACCACAACAGAAAATCGTACACGCCTACTATGACAAACATCCTAACCAACAAATCTTCAAACAAACCTAACATTACGAATTCTCCACGGCGAACAACTTCTCATAATACGAATAATAATACTATCAGAAAACTCCAGGCCAACATGAAAACAAAAACTCCAACACCATCACCCACACCAATAACTTTATTCAGGCGGCGGCGGGGGCGGCGCACCATGATACCCACACACACACTGCCTCATCGTGGAGCTGAAGGAACCACGCCCCCGCCGTCCGTAACTAACTAATGACCCCTCTCTGAAAAAGGGCATGAAGAAGTACTAACTCTAACGTCGCCTCTAGTCTGCGTTTCCACGTATCGTGAATTTCTTCGAGTGAGTTTGTCAGTCTACGACCTGGACCGTAACACTTTTCGTTGATAATGATTTAGGAGCCTTCTGATTAGGGCCAAGTCTTGTTCAATTCTTGGTAGATTCTGTTTTAGAATTGGTTCCGTCATCGCCCTGGCCGGGGCTCGGGACTTGTTAGCAATTGGCACAGAGTCAGGTTCTTTCTCAAAAGTTTTCTGGCCTGAAGGTCACTTATTCAACCGTAGAGAGGCCTGGTAGGCGAGGCAGGCGCGTTGACCCTCGCCTGCGAGATATATTCTGTATATTGGCAACCATTAAACCGACTTGACGATTTGTACTCGGTTCTATGAGCCAGCATTGTAAATTGTGTCACCCACCTAAGATATTTCGATCAATCGACCGACTGCATGAACATCAGTGGACGACTCATCGACGATGGTGCTGCAATGTTTGTCATCATTTGAGTCTACTTCACTCAGGATTTCATGGCTGTGCAGTCTGTGGTTGCCGATACTCGAAGAAACAGCAAGAGCGCCTTCGTGAGTAGAACTCCTTCAGGGCGTCGGAAGTTGCTTATTCGAGTGTGAGTGCTATGTTGTATCTGAGAGGTGACTAATGTATGGCAAAGCAGAGTAGGGGAGCTAAGAAAGAGTGGACGGCTGCTAGAGATAAGAAGGTGGCGGAAGCACGCGAGAAGAAGAAGGAACGAAAAGCCGCCCTTTCCACGTATCACTAGGAACGCTGTTCTGACGTAGCGGGACGCTTGTGAGGATCACGGGAATAGCAGATTCAAGGCAGCAATCATTCCTATCATGGTGTCTGCTCGTCAAAGGTGACTTGGATGAGAACTTGCCCTAAGTGCGGTCACGAGATAAATGGAAGAGTTTGTGTTGTTAAAGACTGTACTTGTGACTGTTACTATGGTTTGAAACAACCCTAAGCCGATGAGAATTTTGAACCGTTCAACAACCCGTCGTTCGTTGATTTTTCTGGGGGGGGGTGCGCACCACTAGACCCACACACACTGGAAGCTACGAACGACGGACGACTAAGACCGGCTAATTCAGGGTCTAATCGGATTGCGACAGCTTTCCACCGTTTTTCCGTGATTTGGCTGCGGATTCCCTGGTTTGCCACTCTGATTTCAGCTAAAGATGGGGTGTGCGCGGAAAGTCAGCCAGAGCCTTGTCAATGTCACTGTCAAAACTCCGGACCGTCCAAGCACCGAGTGCATTTTTCCAAGCACAAATGCAAGCTCATTGCAGGCCATTTCCACGATTTGGACAGCGAATTCGAGAGATACTGAAAATGACATGTCAAAAAACAGGAAATGTCACGGAAAAGTGAGAAAAGGAAAACCACTGTAACAGGCATTGTCAAGGGGGACCTCCTCTGTCATTGCGTCATTTTCCATTTCCCAAGAAGCGCGCAATTGACACCGGAAATAGAGAAAATCGGATGCAAAAGTCGAGGAACTGTCAAAGTGAGAAATTGACAGGGAAAAATCGTGAGTACGCTAGGACAACCTCGGCTATCTGGCAAGTCCACAACAATAAGATGGAGCGTATGAACGGAGAACTACGTCAAAGAGAGAAAGTGATGCGTACTCTCGAAAGACCTGACACATCGATTCTTACGGGAATGCAACTGTACCATAATTACATTCGACCACATGAAGCGTTGAAAGGTAAAACGCCAAGCGAAGCTGCTGGAATCAAAATTGAGGGTAATGACAAGTGGATGACGCTAATTCAAAATGCCTCAAGGAAAGAGAATTACACAAGCAAAGTAGATTCGTAGACCGTAGGGTCTGTTATGCACACAACGATTGATGATGCTGTGTTCACACGTACTGAACGAAAGGTATTCAGAATGCGTGGAGAAGCAATCCATCTAATCACTCGCATAGAGTCAATGCTCGACCTTACCTAGGAATAAAGGATTTCCGAGAAGTTACAGTATTTCAGATAATCTTGGAAGTTGAAGTTTCCTTCAAGCTTAGATCCTTGCTGTCGAGAGGTGGTTGGGACTATTATCGATGGGTTGACTCGTTCATACGAGAAATTGATCGGACAGCGGCACAGGAGACGTTCTTGAAGCAGATAGGCTGGGAGACTGCCATGACTGTCTTGATGATACTGCAGGAGAAACGAGGGAAACAAGACTAGGAAAGAGCTCCAGATTTGTGTGTGCATCTTCTGGTGAAGACGTCCTAGATCGGACCGGCGTCGTTCAGGCATAAGTGTGTGTGGTACTGATGGTGCGGGCATCGTAATTTGAACCGTCGTTTTTCGTGTGTGTGTGCGCGCACCATGAGACCCACACACACACTTTTCTGCCGACGAACGACGACGGTTCAAATTTGGGTGTCCGCGCTAACCATACCACCATGGACCAATGCGTTCAACTCTCACAATGGTCTCAGGAAGCTCAGTCGCACCGACTTTCGGAACTTCTTGGCTCTCTTGTCCTCCGAGTTTAGCCAGTGGAGAACCTCGTAGAACAAAACCAAAATGGCACCTGACCCACCAGCGAAGGGTGTCACCCATTTCGCGACCGCCGGAAAGTTCGTAGACCAGATGAAAATAGAAGCAAACGTGGCGACTGCGACTGTAGTGTATAATTCTAGTTGAAGATTGCGATAAGACCATTTACGGGCTTTCTCGGGCAGACTCGATATAGCCATCATTAGCACCGCGGATATCAATATCACAGCGAAAGATTCAAGGAATAGGTTATCGCCTAGAAAACCTACAGCCGGGTACAAGCTTTGGCTAAGTTCTGCACTGGATGCCAGAATGATCACGTTTAGGAATAGCTCATATCGTTTTTCGTGATGATAGATCGATACCAGCGGAACTAGACCCAGTACAGCGAAAGCCACTAACATTAACACAAGCGGAGGATAAAAGGCCGGAATCCGACGACTAAGCGTTGTATCAACTCTAAGGCGTGTCAGATTTCCGAGACTGTATACGATATACGTAGGTTGGGGCACGTGCCAAGAATCATAGATATCGTTCGCACTCGAGGCATAGATTCCGGCGAGGCTTAATGCGTAAGTCAGATTATCAAATCTGTATGGAATCGTGATGTTGAGGCTCAAGGTGTAGGTGTCGTAGGGAAGCTGAACAGTCGACCCCCTGAGGTCAATTACCGAAGAACTTTGACCTTGGTAGAAAAAGCGGGAGTCCGTTTCATAGAGTGAAAAGAAGGGAAACCATCTCAGCTGATTTGGCCCATTAGAAATTACATCGATCGAGATGCCATACCGTTCAGGAAAGCTTGGAAAATAACCTTGCATGGAGATTGTAACATTCGCTTGCTGGAGTACATCGCTTAAAGTAAGAGTGTTGATGTTGATGAAAATGCCCGACAGATACGGTTTGGGTGGAAGTTCAACCAATAGTGATTGAGGGTTACGGAACGGAGAATCATTAGGATATAGAGATCGAAGGCCATCAATATCGAAGGCCGCGATAGCAAAATAGATTATTGTACCATTGCGCTGCGGTTGGAATTGGTAGCTCCAAATGCCGTTGCGAGAGTCTCCATAGATCGGACCTTGCATCAGACTTTTCTTGTAATCTGAGCTTGTACCGAGACTAAGACCGATCACACCAAATCTATAGTAGATTGTAACATTTCTTATCCCAACTGAGCTTGTTCAGGGGTTCGAATCCCCTCCCCCGCACCAAACTTAACATTCAAATTCCATCCTTCTTATATCGGCCGCCTCAAGAATTTTCCAACCATGACCCAGCAATTAGCTCCCGACATTCACCACTACGATCAAAGACTCACTGCAGCTCTTTCAAACCTCGAAAACGACAAGAAGGTTCTCGATACTAATCGTAAGAAGATCAAGCAATTCCTCGAATACATACGAGCCGAAGGACTAAGCACACCGAGACAAGTCCGATACATCTACGTGCTCCGGAAACTCTCCAGCCTCCTAGGCAAAGAATTCAGACGCACAACCAAAACAGACATGATCCGAGTAATATCAATCAAAATGTCAATCAAAAGTGACTCAAGCAAGGTTTCCGTTTGAGGACGGTTAGCGATGCAGCATTCTGTTCACGGGGCGGTGACAGCGAAGGTTCCGGCCTCCGTGGCCAACCTCGGCCCTGGTTTCGATGTCCATTCCATCTCGCTGCAGAAGCCTACGATAGAGGTTACGTTGTCGGAGTCCAATTCGGGGCTAGGGTTAGTCCGCGTTACAGGTCCATATGCCAAGATTGTAACCACGGATCCGGCATTGCACGCGGGGGCAAGAGCTCTGAAAGTCCTCAACCAGCAGTTTGGGGTACCAGAGGCATATGTGCTTGAAGTCAATGTCGAGATTCCGCCCCGCAAGGGCTTGGGCCTCTCAGGGGCTGAAGCGGTGGGCGCAGTCCTTTGCGCAAATCGCCTTTTCAATCTCGGACTGGACATGCAGGCTGTGGCCTATCTGGCCGCGGCCGCGGAGCCATCGCATCACATGGATAATGTCGCTGCTTCAGCTCTCGGAGGATTCAATATCATATCCCGGGATCCACTGACCGAAGGACCCCAGATAATGACGCTTCGCCCGCCATTAGACTTGGGGGTTGCAGTGGTTGTGCCCAACATAGTGAAGGCGTCTACTGAAGCAACGAGGCAAGTGTTGCCTGAGTCAGTCTCAAGAGAACAGTATGTGAGAAACATGGGTTATGTAGCAAGAATCTCCGCAGCCTTCGCCAAATCTGATATCAGAACAATCATACAGACGCTCCCATGGGACAGCTTTGTCGAACCAACTCGCGCCGAGGCTGGGTCCTACGGAAGAGGAGTGGACTCAAAGTTCCTGCGTGAAGAGAAAGAGATACTGCTGAAAGAATTCCATATCGCGGAAACGATCAGTGGAGCGGGGCCGTCGCGCGCGCTCTGGTATAGCATATCTGAGAACAACAAGTCACTCAGAAAAAGAAAGGGTAGCCTTATCGATGGCGCGATCGAGCAAGTTTCCACACGGCTGCAGTCGCTCGGACACAATGTTGAAGAGGTATTCATAACGAAGCCTTCAGTCAAAGGCGCAACTCTGAAATCGACAGGTAAGGCGCGCACATGAAGCATCGCCTTCAATGCATCGGCTGCTCAAGGATATTCAACCCAGCCCAAATCCCAATCTATGCATGCCCAGCATGCGGAGACCTGCTCCACATCGTCTATAATTACGACTCATTGGGGAGAAAATTCCGTGAATCCCTACACTCTCCGGGCCCCCTCTCAGTCTGGCGGTACCACAGAATTCTTCCGGTCAGCTTGGCAAATGCAATCAGTATCGCCGAAGGCGGAACAGGATTATCAAAATCGGAAAGATTGGCCAGAAGCTTACGCATGTCCGAAGTCTACTTCAAAAACGATGGCCAAAACCCAACGGGCTCATTCAAAGACAGGGGAATGACTGTTGCGATAAGTAGGGCTGTCGAGATAGGGGCCGATACTGTTCTCTGCGCTTCAACCGGCAACACGTCGGCATCCATGGCTGCTTACGCTGCTAAAGCTGGTCTGAAGGCGATTGTGCTCATTCCGAAGGGTAAGATCGCAATGGGCAAACTTCTCCAAGCGATGGTTCATGGTTCGAAGATATGTCAGGTTGAAGGGAATTTCGATAAGGCGCTTGAACGAGCAAGGAAGATGACTTCAGGCCGCAGGGGGCTCTATTTGGTGAACTCCATAAACCCCTACCGGCTGGAAGGACAAAAGACACTGGCCTTTGAGGTTTGGGAGCAACTGGGACGAAGGATACCGGATGTCGTTATCGTGCCCGTGGGGAACGCTGGGAACATCAGTGCCATCTGGAAGGGTTTCCAAGAGCTAAGACGCACAAGATTAACGGCACGTGTCCCACGAATGATAGGGGTGCAAGCATCCGGTGCTGCACCGTTAGCAGACGCTTACGCCAAGAATCGACAGAAGGTTATTCCTTGGCCCAATCCCGAAACCATCGCGAGCGCAATAAGAATTGGGGCTCCCGCAAGCTGGAAGAAAGCTCTCAGAGCGGTTAGAGAATCCCGAGGAGCTATAATCAAAGCCTCAGACGAAGAAATAACTGCCGCACAACGTTTACTCGCTAACCACGAAGGAATTTTTGCGGAACCCGCAAGCGCAGCGTCCGTCGCTGGCCTCCTGAAGGCTAAGAAAGTTCGCCTATTGACGCCTCGGGAGACAGTGGTCTGTGTAATCACGGGCCATGGCTTGAAGGACCAGAAGGCTGCCGCAGCTTTCGCTGGCCTCTGATTGGCTCAAGCGTTCGGTATCGCCACTATTCGGATTACGTTTTCGCGGTTCGCCTCGAGAATTTCAAATCCACGGTTGATATCCTCAAGCGCTACAGTGTGGGTTACTGACCTGGAGAGGTCTATTCTTTCGGTTCTTGCAAGCTTGATTAGTTGCACAAGTTCCGTTCTAAGGTGGTCGTCGACTCCCACAATCTCCATCTCTTTCCCGATCAGGGTGCGGTAGGGGGAGAGTTGCATTGATTTTGCCCCTATGCCAATCAATACCATTCTGCCGCCCATGCCCACTGACGAAATTACTTGTTCGATTGTTTTGGTATGGCCGACGAAATCCAACACGACATCCCCAAATCTCCCGTCCGTGATTTTTCTGATGGTTTCTACGACATCTTGATTAGCGGCGTTTACCGTCGCCTTCGCCCCAAAACTCCTTGCCAGTTTCAACTTCCAATCATGAATGTCTACGGCGATGATCAATCCGGCCTTGAAGACCTTACCGGCAAGTTGAACTGCATGCAAGCCAAGGCCGCCAACCCCGAATACTACCACCGTATTTCCAGGTGCCACTCTTCCCCGTCTAAGGGCATGGTAGGCGGTTGGGACGGCGCAACCCATTATCGCAGCCTGCTCGAACGGCAACTGCTTGGGAAGTTTCAGAATGCTTCTCGCCGGAACCTTCACGTATTCAGCGAAACCGCCATCACTGTCCTTCCCAATCATTCGGTAGCGTACGCAGTAATTCTCACGCCCAGTTTTGCAGTAAACGCATCTACCGCAACTGGCAACGTAATGGACCAGAACTCTGTCGCAGACTCTTAGTCCCTTTACTTTCGTTCCCGTTCTCGCTATGACGCCGGCAATCTCGTGGCCGAGAGTTATCGGGAGCTTCCCTACGGGAGCAATTCCGTTTCGGTAGTTAATGTCAGAGTGGCAGATCCCACTTGCCCTAACGTCAACGAGAACTTCATCATCGCCAATCGTAGGCACTCTTACACGGTCGATGCTAAGTTTTCCGCCGATTTTGTGCAGCCTAGCGGCAACCATCCACTCAGTCATTGTAGGCTAGGTTTGCACCATTCGGTTTATTGCTTATTCGGCTATGCCATTGAGTTTGGGGCCTATTGAGTTGGGTGTGCCGGAGAAGATTCGGGCGATAGAGGAGGAGATGAAGAGAACCCAGGTTCACAAGCACACTGAACACCATATTGGTCTGCTCAAGGCGAAGCTCGCGAAACTCAGAGCCGAACAAGAACGTGCACAGGGGTCCAAGCAGGGCGGGGCGGGCTTCGAGCTAAAGAAAGGCGGCGATTGCACCGTCGTCCTCATTGGCCTACCAAGCGTAGGAAAATCTACCATCCTAAACAGGCTCACAAACGCCAGGTCAAAGGTCGGCCCATACGCCTTCACAACCCTGACCGTCGTCCCCGGCTTAATGGAGTACCAAGGCGCTAGGATACAAATTCTCGATTTGCCCGGGATCATTTCGGGTGCAGCGACTGGGTCGGGTAGGGGCAAGAGAGTCCTGTCCGTTGCAAAGAACGCCGACTTAATCCTGTTAATCTTGGACGTGTTCCAACCCGATCAAATCAGCGTCTTGAAGAAAGAGCTCTATGAAATGGGAATCCGGCTCAACACTAGGCCACCAAACGTGACCATCAACCGTGCCTCTCAGGGGGGACTCGGCATAACAACGGCCTGCAACCTAACCCACTTAACCGAGTCAACTGCGCGCGCAATCCTGAACATATACAAAATCAACCACGGTAACATCATTATCAGAGAAGACGTCACCGACGACGAACTCATTGACGTAGTGGCAGGAAATCGCCGTTATGTTCCTTCAGTTAGCGTTTTGAACAAAATCGACTTGGTCAGCTCAAAGTACGTGACTGAGGCCAAGAAGCGGATAGGTGACGATCTCATCCCTATTTCCGCCGACCGAAACGTGAACCTAGATGAGCTGAAGAAAGCTATCTATGACCAGTTGAGGTTAATCAAAGTCTACTTGAAACCGCGGAACGGTTCTCCTGATTTCGAGGAACCGCTCATAGTGACGGCTGGTTCAACCGTTTCCGACGTCTGCGAAAAAATCCACAAGAAACTCGGCGAAGCAAAGTACGCTCTGGTTTCAGGAACTAGTGTCAGGTTCAGCCCACAACGCGTCGGAATGGATCATATCGTTCATGATCGTGATATCGTCACGATTATGAAGTAAAGAAGGAAAGGCCGCGCGGCCAAATTCCGCGAGGCTAGAACGGCAGAACTGCTACAGCGAATGGGTAAATTCCCGATGGCAAGATTCCGTAGCCGGTTCTTGGTGAGAAGGCGTAGTAGGGAAAGTTGTATGCGTTGCCAGGGTAGGCGGTAGCGGGTCCGAAGAATTGCCAAAAGTAATACGGGTGGGGACCTTGCGCGTATCCAACACATCCACATTGACACATCATGCAACGCCGAACAGCGTGTGTTACGCGTCCACAACTTAAGCGTAATCAAGATGAGGCAGAGGCATGTCAGTCAGCATGCAGAATATGCCTCCCCCTTGACCCAGTGCTTGCATGCAACATGCAAACCCGTGAATCTGTACTATTGATTGTTGAACCGCGTAATCACTCGCCCGGCCAATCATCCGAGTAGTAACCGCCTAATCACGAACGCGTTAAAGTAACATGTTTTCCCCACAAAGCTACACCACCCCACCCTCCATCAGGGGTGGGACCACCCGATGAAGGGTGGGACCATTTGGTACCACTACACTTGCAGACACAACCAGAAAACCGCAAAATCAGCCCCGATGGCCACAAAAACTGACCCACCCCCCTACCCCCCTCGTCAAGCGTGCGCGCGACTTGAAAAAAACCGCAAAATCCCCCCTCTTGACTCAGAAAACTGAGTCACCCCCCTGGGGGGTACCTCCAAGCGTGCGCGCAATCCAGAGTCCTAGGCGTCCCCCGTCTACAATCACCCGTTCGGACCCCTCAAGCCTAGCATCTATTGGGCTGGCACTAAATTGCCACCAGTAATCCACAAGCAGCTTCTTCACTATAATCGTGGGCAAGAGGACGACGCCGATCACGGAAAGGGTGACGGCGGTCACGTAGCCATTGGCGATCCGGTGGTCTACGGCGAATTTTCCAACAACCAAACCCAAAACAAGTGATGCCGCCCCTGCCGCAGAGGATGCAGTGGCAGCGATCAGGTAGCGGATCGACCGTTTCAACAGTGTACCAGCTTCACTATACATGCGCTTTCCGAATGCTTTAATCGATTCTCTCAATTAATCAGAGTTGAATCATTCATGAAAGTCGCCACGATAAGGCAGACGAAATTCATATCCGCCAAGCCAGCTGAAGTCTATAACGCGTTCATGAACGCGAAGATGCATGCAGCGTTTACTGGTTCCAAGGCAACATGCAGCGCTAAGGTCGGTGGAAAGTTCACTGCATGGGACGGGTACATCAGTGGGCAGAATCTAGAATTGAAGAGGAGGAAACTAATAATTCAACTCTGGAAAACCACGGAATGGCCAAAAGGCTATTCACCTTCAATCCTCAATTTATCGTTCAAGCAGAAGAAGGGTGGCACGCAGTTGACGATGGTGCAATCAAACGTACCGGCCAGCCAAGCCAGAAACTACCGGCAAGGCTGGGTCGACGCGTACTGGGATCCCTTAAGGCGATACTTCCAGAAGAGAAAGCCACGCTAGAGAGGTATTGCGATATGACTGACTCTCCCTCCGGGCGGCAACTCGTTGAGAAAGCTTTCGTCTATATGGCTACGCTGAGCAAAGAGTGCAGAAAGGCCCTTACCGATAAATTCGGAAAGGAACACAAGGGAATGCCGTTCGATTCAATCGAACCGACCATGCGTAAAGAGATTGAATCCTGGTTTGCCGAACGGGACAAAAACATAACCATCCGGCATGAAAGCAGTAACCGTGGTCGGCCAGGCGAAATATCAATGTCTTACTTATGCGAAAACAAGGATGCTCACTTCAAATTCTACGTGGACGGTCAATTCACCCTTGCCGGAACAGGGGCGAATGCGCCTTCCTACCTGAAGAGCATAAATGTCAATGTCGACAAACGGGACTTCACAAAGTGAATCCGGCAGGAAATATATGCCCTAGAACGAGCCAGGGGCGCGTCCAATTTGGACTTATTTTTCGGGCTCTTTATAACCTATGCCGCCATAATGATGAGGAGTTGAACACCTATAATCGAGCTAAGGAACCTGCCAAAAACGCGAGGGCTAGATAGGGACCTAGTCTACTTACTACAACTCGCAAGGAAGCACAACCTCACAACGCCCGTCCTGTACTCAGCCATGGTCTCCGCACGCGAACGCGGAAAAGGCCGGTGTGGAAAGTTCTACATCGAGCTGCGAAACCGGGAGGAAGCATCTTCAACATACATGTTCTCCGTTGATGGCAAGCCACTAGCGCAAGCAAAGATTCCAAATGACTCAATCAGCAAGCTGAAACGGCTGCCTGAGGAACTATCCAGCTTTGATCAGGAAAACCACGATGAATCGCAGCGGCTCAACTCGCGGGGGGAGAGGCAAATCAGCGGCCTAAAATTCGGAACACGAGGAGTTTCCTTCAAAGCTCAAGTTGTCAAGAAATCGGAGGTTAGAGCCGTGACCTCAAAAGACGGAAACCCACTCCTAGTGTGCTCCGTCACACTCTCTGACGGCACTGGGGAAATTCCCATTGCCGTATGGAACAACCAGATTCCTACAATTTCGGAGGGAGATTTGGTCGAAGTCCAAGATGCGAGGGTTGGCAGTTTTAGGGGTGAGAAACAGCTCTCCCTGAACAGAAAGACTGGTGCTCTCAGGGTTCTTCAGAGCGCGGCTAAACCGCCTACGACGTAGATTTCTAATTAGCGGTTTTTCAATGATCCTCCTCTCTGAAGGGCGATAGCTCTGACTCCTCTCGAGGAACTGACTCAGTTAGCCAGTGAGAAAAGCAGGCGAATCTTTGTTGCTGAGTCTCATATTGACCTGCGTGAGAATCAAGGAAGGAACTGCGTCTACGTTCTCCAACTACCCACAAGCGCACCAAGAGCGGCAGGCGGCCGGATTGGGGGAATCGGGGAGAGGAGGGTAGAGAAGATTTACTGCTTCCGTCAAGAAGGCGGTAAGTGGATTAAGATTTACGAAACTGACGATCCAGCGAAGTTGGAGAGGTTCGAATTGCCATACCATGCAGCTGGCTTAAGTGTCGTACTACCCGACGGTTCAGAAAAGGTTGTTTCAGGAGTAGTCGACGAAGCGTTCATTCGGACGTATAACGAGACGTTCTGATGCAGTATCTGACCTACTGACGTGTCACGGCTTTGATGAGAGGCATCAAGACCTCCACGTCTTTTTTCGTTGCGAGTTGAACCCTGAGAAGGCGGCTCATCCCTCCAAGCTGTGCCCTGTCAACCCAGGCCCTCAGGGCCTCAGGAACCGACGCATCAGATTTGATAGCCGCCACAGATTTCTCCGGTATAAAGAGGAATAGTTCGAGCTTCTCGCCGAAGAAGGCTCGCACCCGAGGAGTTTCCCTGACGTTGTAGCTCGGCGCCTCGGTCTCTTTGAGCGGTTCGTATTCCACGCTTTCAGAACTGTTTTGATCCGATTTCATTTGTTCCCTCAGGTATGCGAATGCTTCTTGGCAAGCCGGCGAGCCCTTGCCTGAAAGTTCTTCAATCGACATGACCCTATCCCATTTCTCGGGCAATGCGAGATGTACGAAAGCCATATAGCGATTGCTCCAATTTGAGGAAAGAAGCATACAGGAGTAGGGTTGGCATGCCGCATCGACTGGGTAAACCGGGTTACAGAATTCGCAAGCGACAGAAAAGAAAGCAACGTTTCAGAAAACGAGTGAAATCGAGCCGAAAACCAAGCCGAACTAGTCAAACTCGATAATCGGCCAGAAATTCCAAGTCTTCTCTGCAGCCGCGAAGGTTGGCAAGGAAATTAAAACTTATTCAGGAAACGGTGGCAAGCACAGATATATTCCATCTTTCCATCTGGATACAGCCACCTATAGTGGACTTTGTCTTTTTCATCAGTGAATGTTTCGCACACATTGTCACTGTAGGCGCTAGCATGCGAGAACCTCCACTTTCCCTTTTCCGAATCATTCTCGGTTGACATAGCCCCTCAGAGAAATGTCTTGGAGAATAGTATGATTCCTTGTAAGCCTTCGCTTAATGGTCTAGATGCCTCAGGGTTAGTGCGCAAACCTAAATACGATCTGAGGGCGAGCACGCGCCCTCGTAGGATGGTAATCAAATAGGCGAGGTCAAATTGGTTCAAGAAACCGCAAAGGAACAGGAGATTTTCACCGTAAACGCATTCAGCGTCCAAGTCGAAGACCTAGCGAAAGACGGCGCTGAAAAGGTAAACGTAAGGTACCTGATCGACGAACGACATGGGTCGCATCGTTTCGCCCTCCGGTTGTATGCAGTAGAGAAGGGCGGTCACACACCGCTAGATGAACATGCATACGAACACCAAGTTTACGTCCTAAGTGGTAGGGGGATGCTCAGGCAATCGAAAGAGGCTGGGCCGCTGAAGCCATTGCAGGCGGGTGATACGGTTTTTATTCCGTCAAAAGCGGTTCACCAATTTAGCAATGAATGGGACGAACCATTCGTCTTCCTCTGTGTAAAAGGCAACCCAACCTTATACGAATCCAATGATCAGAAGAGTGGTTCAGATCATTCGGACCGAAACTACTGCTGAGGCAGACTAGCTTCCCGTTGACAACATATGGTATAGTATTTGGTTGAATTCCTCAAGCCTTCGAACATTGACGTACTCGTCGGCTATGTGGGCGGTTTCACCAGGCCCGAGAATCACGGTCTTTATGCCTGCCATTTGATCGAAATAGATGGAGTCGGTTCTACCTGATTCAACCCGGAATCTTGGCGAATATCCCACCGCCCTCGTGACGCTCTCCTTAGCCAACGTAACCGCTGGGTGTTTACGGTCGATAAGGTACGATCGCTGGGGCTTGTTGTACTCGACCTTGAACTGGATGCCTCGCAACTCGGATAGTGTCTTATCGACTTGTGCCTTAACCGTGTCCCAGTCCTCGTTCGGAAGAACGCGCCGCTCACAAGTTATGTCGCAGTCTCCCGGAACGATGTTTATCGCGACCCCGCCTTTGATCATGCTCACGTTTAGTTCCGTATAGGCCTCATGTTCATCCAGAATCATTCTGGCGGGCGGCAACTTTCGCAAGGCTTCAATTACCTTCATCATATCGTAGATTGCGTTTCGTCCCTGTCTCGGGTCGGAGGAGTGGGCTTCCTTCCCCAAGGTGGTCACCTTGAAACCTACTCGCCCACCACACCCCAAAGAGACCATGAAAATGCCACTATCGACAGTTCCCTCAACGTTGACTCCGAAAGTTGATTCCAAGTGGTTGTGGGTCAGAAAGTAGGGAGTGCCTAGCCAACTCTCGCCATCTAGAATGGTGTTGTTATCTTCGTAATTGGAGAACAATAACTCGAGTTTGCGGAACCGGCAGTCTTCGACTTTCCCAAGTACGTAGAGGATTGAGGCGACACTAGCTTTGTCATCCGAAGTTCCAAGGCCATAGAGCCGGTCACCCTCCAAGGAAGCATGGAGTGGGTCTTTCACCCATCGGGGGTTGGGTGGAACCGTATCGAAGTGGCTGTTAACGAGGAAAGTAGCTTCGCCGTGATCAAATGTCTTTTCCGCGTAGACGTTGTTCAACTTATCGACACTGGCTTTGAACCCAAGCCTATCTAGCTCGCCGGAGAGAAATTCAGAGCATGCCCTCATCCCAGATTCTTCATACGTGGGAAACTCTGTGAGCGTTTGAAGAATCTCGACGGAAGATGGGGAACCAGCGAAAGAGGGCAAGGTTGACCTGCAGTCTTAATTTGACTCAGAGAATCTGCAACGGCTCAATTTTGAGGATGATTCGTTTCTCATTTGGTGATGTCTTTTGATATTTGTTGGCGCCCGTGTACTTCTTTGCTAACTTGTCGATGTGCGTATCTGCGCCTTGCTCGGTTTGGCTTACCAGGCGACCATGTATAATTATTCTGTCGTATGGATTATTCGAGTCTGCGATGGCTATTGAAATTCTTGGATCTCTGGCCAAGTTCTTTTGCTTAACGCGTCCGATTGCTGTGTTCATCAGGATCGTATCGCCTTCATGGTCGACCCACATCGGTGTGACATGGGGCGATCCATCTGGCAGGAGAGTTGCGAGAAAAGCAAAATTCTTTCCGTCGATGAACCTGACGACCTTTTCAGTCAGTTTGGTTGCCAATTCAACCACGCACATCAGGGAATAGGTCTAGGCAGAGTTGAAGTTGTTTGCATTGGAGAGTGACTGTTTGTCGCGGTGTCGCGCGGCCTCGGAATCGGCTACATCATGTCTGGTGGCATTCCGCCAGGCATACCACCCGGCATTCCTCCGCCCGGCGGTCCGCTTTCCTTCGTGCCTTTCGAAGAGACGACGTCGTCTATTCGTAGGAGCATGCTGGCAGCTTCTGTTGCGGACTTGATGACTTGTAGTTTCACCCTGAGCGGTTCAATCACATTGTCCGCTAGCATGTCGGCGATTTTTCCAGTCTTTACTTGGACGCCGTACCATTTGTTTCCAGCTTCAGCATGTTTCGACCTGAGTTCAACCATTATGTCGATTGGGTCGAGCCCTGCGTTTTCGGCTATTGTAAGCGGAATCGCTTCTAGCGCTTCAGCGTAGGCTTCGATGGCGAGTTGTTCGCGGCCTCCTACTTTCACGGCGAATTCTCGTAGTTGTTTTGCTGTTTCAGCTTCAGGTGCGCCTCCGCCTGCGACTATCTTGTGGTCCTCCACTACGTTTCTGACCACAGAGAGGGCATCGTGGAAGGAGCGTTCAGCTTCGTCGACGACATGTTCCGAGCCGCCTCTGATAACGACGGTTACCGCACGTGGGTCTTTGCAGTCGCGAACGTACACGAGTTTATCGTCTCCAATCTTGACTTCTTCTACAAGTTTCGCCTCACCAAGGGTGTCTGAAGCAAGGTCCTTGGTGCTGGCAAGTATTGTTCCGCCGGTAGCTTTTGCCAGCTTCTCCATGTCGTTGCTGCTAATGTTCTTCACAGCCATGATGTTCTTCTTGGCAAGGAAATGGAGGGCTAAGTCATCGATGCCTTTTTCACAGAATATTACGTTGGCACCGCTTCCGCTGACCTTATCCGTCATGCCCCTGAGCATATTCTCTTCCTCGTCGAGGAAGCGTTTCATCTGGTCGGGTGAGTTGATGTTGATTTTGGCATCAAACTCAGTCTTCTCAATCTCAAGCTTCGCGTTGAGAAGTGCTATCTTTGCGTTCTTCACTTGCTTTGGCATCTGTGGATGAGAGACTTCTTTGTCAACAACGATGCCCCTGATGAGTTCGCTCTGCTCCAAGCTCTCCCCTTTCTTCTTCAAGACCTTGATCCTGTCTATGTCGGCAGTGGTCTTGCCGTCCCGCTCTTCGATGATTTGACTTACGGCCTTAGTGGCCAATGATGCTAAATGTTCGCTTGTGCCGACAGTTGCTTTGGTGCTTATCGAGGTCATTGCTACGAGCTTGAGCGTGTTCTCGTCGCTGGGTTGAATATCAATGGAAAGGCTCTGGAGAATTTCCAGCGCCTTCTCTGAGGCTTTCTTGTAACCTTCGACGATGACTGTTGGATGGACTTCTTGGTCAAGGAGCTTCTCAGCTTTCGTCAACAGTTCTCCGGCGAGAACAACGGCAGTCGTTGTACCGTCGCCAACCTCGTTATCTTGACTTTTCGCGACTTCAACAAGCATCTTGGCGGCGGGGTGTTGAATGTCAAGCTCCTTCATGATCGTAGCCCCGTCGTTTGTAATCACGACGTCACCCATGCCTGATACTAGCATCTTGTCCATGCCTTGTGGGCCGAGGGTCGTGCGGATTGTTTCAGTGACGATCTTTGCCGCTAAAATGTTGTTCCGTTGAGCGTCCCGACCGCGGCTTCGGGTTGCTCCTTCCTTCAGAATGAGAACGGGAACCGTAGCTTCAGACAATCTTGCAAACTCCGCCACTGCATCCGTCTCGCTATAAATAAATCTGTGCACGCAATCAAAAGTCGAATTCTTGCTGCCGTGCAAATCGCCGGAAAGACTTTAACTCTCCTGAGGACTTTGCAGGGCGATTTTAGAATCCGCTGAGGTGTACTGCGATGGCTAGCAATGATGAAGCGGAACAAACAAACCGCCGGGGCCCCCCCGTGAGGGGGTTAGTTGCTCTGGTCATCGTCGTCTTTCTCGTGATAGTGTCGGCTTGGGCCTTGGTGACAGTGGGCCCCACATCCCAGTTTCCACCCTTAGAATTCGTTACATTACCAACTTCTCCTCTATCCAGCAGGGGGCAGGGTGTCATGTTCGCCTCCGTGAATGCGATCACCGAGAAGGGAGTGGCAGTGGGGGTGAAAGGATACCTTGAGACAATATCGGGGCAACCCGTGGCGGGAGCGAAGGTTTACGCACACTACTACCTGGATGGCGACTACCGAACCCAGGCCGTGTCAACTAGCGACAACGGATACTTCGAAATTCATTTCCCCATGAATTGGACCGGATGGCTGCCGGTTACCCTAACATACTTCGGTGGCGACCAATACCAAGGAATAGCAGTCGTCTATAGCCTCTCCGGGGAAAACCTCTGAGCCCCTCCTAAGCTAACGGTCAAAGACTTGCAAGACCGCCGGGTTGCTCTCAAGTCGCTAAGGCGCCTTAACTCAGGAGTAGTTTCATGTGAGCTCTGCCCAAGGCTACGTAGATATTGCAGGTTAGTTGCCAAGAAAAAACGCAGACAGTACGTAGACTGGGATTATTGGGGTAAACCGCTGCCGGGTTTCGGGGACGTGCATGCCAGGCTTCTGATCCTCGGCCTAGCTCCAGCTGCGCATGGCGGGAACCGGACAGGGCGCATGTTCACGGGAGATGGTTCGGCCCAATTTCTAATGGCCGCATTGCACCGGCACGGCTTTTCTAACCAGCCGACGTCGAACAGACGGGGCGACGGCCTCAAGCTACTGGACGCATACATGACCGCGATTGTAAGGTGCGCTCCACCAAAGAATAAACCAATCCACTTAGAGATTCGCACGTGTGAGCGTTACTGGACACAGGAGTTACGGCTACTCACCAACGTCAAAGTCATTTTAGCTCTAGGGCGAGTCGCCTTCGACACGTACGTAAGGTTCCTTAGAGAGCAGGGGCTCACGGTTAAGGGGTTGCAGTTTCATCATGCCGCCTTCTACCAGCTTCCGGAGCCATATCCAGCTCTTGCGGCGTCTTACCACCCGAGCCGGCAGAACACTCAAACCGGGAAGCTAACCGAGGCTATGATTGACGCAGTTTTTCTCAGGATTCGCCGTTTCCTAGACTCGCAGCCGTTAGGCACTGTATGAATCATTTGGGTCCTAAGGTTGCTTTCTTCATGGCCTTGGCCATGTTCTCCAATTTCTTGGCTGCATGAATGGGGTTCCGCTGGTTCTTCCTGATTATCTCAACGAATGCGCTTCCGACGATCGCACCATCTGCTCCTGCATGGATCATTGCTCTAACGTGGTCGGGTGTAGAGATTCCAAACCCCACTGCGAGGGGGACGGAACCAGCCATTGCACCGCGGTATTTCCTGATTAGAGTCAGAGCTGATTGAGCAACTGACGACCGGACACCCGTGACACCGCATAGTGAAATCAGGTAGAGGTAACCCGAGGTCTGAGCCAGAATCTGCTTAAGCCTGTTCGGATGAGTGGAGGGCGATGCCAAGAAGATGGTGTCGATGTTGGCTGAAACGTATTCCTTCTTGTAATCTTTTGATTCTTCTACCGGGAGGTCAGGAACAATAATTCCCGATATCCCGGAATTCTTTGCCAAGGTCAGAAATTTCTGTAATCCAACTCGGTATATCACAGAATTTCCCGCCATCGATTCAGAACCTCCAACATGGCGGTACATTCACGCTCCTCGAAGAACTTCGCGACTTGTTTGTTATGGGCCATTTCCCGTTGAAGGTCCTTAGCGATGCTCGCCTCATACGTCGAGAGGACGACGCAGTCCGCATATCCAGAAGCTACAGCCAATGCGGATACGAGATGCTTCGTAGACGCTCTTGGATGCCCTGCGTAGAGTTCAATGAAGTAAGGCTTCGATATCTTGCGTCGAAAACAGTTCGCGATTATGTCCAGCCAATAGACGATCGAGTAATCCATGTAGAGTGGTGTAGAAATGAAATCAACGTAGGGCACTAGTCTTTCGAGGTCTAAACCGAATCTTTCCTTCCCATAGCAAGGGTCTGGTTCCAACGTGAGGCCTAGGCTGCATTTGACGCTACTGCGGACTGCACGAACAAAAGACTCGATTTGACTTGCACGCCATTCTAGGAAGTCCTCACCGCTTTTCACACTCAAGTCCCTGCAAATCGAGCAATCACAATATCCTTCGCGTGGAAAGCATACGCTGTCCAAACGAATCCCTGCTACGTTTTGCCCTGCAATATCTTCGATAGTCTTCAAGCAATAGTCGCGGTATTCATGTCGGCTCGGGCAAATCCAATCCCATAGAAAACGTTTCGGCGTTCCCCGTACGGCCCTTTCTCCTTTCGAGGTTGCGATCAGTTCAGGTTTTGTTTTGCTGATCGTGTTGTCGGCGAAGCAGTTTACGACGTTCCATGCCTGTGGAAGCGGTTGGTGAATTCTTCCGCTTGAGGGTTTCACTTCATAGAATATGTAGTCAAAGCCAGGGAGTATCGTGGCCTCGTCCAAGAGTACACCGATTTGCAATCCTACTCGCCACAGTCAGTACGTACCAACGCCTCTAAATTGCTGTCTCGCCTCTTTAGCAGCGAGAAATCGAAATTGGCGAGAATATACACTCGAACGGGGGACAAGGGCGAAACAGGTCTAGTTGGCGGAAGGCGCGTCCCGAAGGATTCGCTCCGAGTGCAAGCATATGGAGACATTGACGAACTCAATTCAATCCTAGGTTTAGCCAGATCCTTCTTGGATGATAAGGAGCTTGACACCATCTTAGAAGGTCTTCAGCAAGACCTGTTTGTCGCTGGTGCGGATCTCGCTTCAGCAGAGCGAGCCGAAAAGATTCCGCGAATCACGAAGGAGAGAATTGCCGAATTGGAAAGAACGATCGACATATTGCAGGAGGCGCTACCGCCCCTTAAGGGGTTCATTCTCCCTGGTGGCGGTCAGGCAGGTTCAATTCTTCACTTCTCAAGAACTGTTGCGAGGCGTGCCGAACGAAGTATAGTCACTTTGAGTAAGGTCGAGAAGATCAGCGATCAAATGGTCCCTTACATTAACCGATTATCCGATCTACTGTTCGTACTCGCCCGGATAGCTAACCATAGAGAAGGGAGGCGAGAAGTGGAATGGCACCACTCAACCTGAGGCGAGTTGATTCCTAATTTCGAACACGCCTCCGCTCCTGCGGCTCAAGCGTAAGGTTACCGCAAAAAACCTCTTTAGTTGCTCAGCTGATAACACGTTCGTAAATTCAAACTTCCCGGCGAAAGTAATGCCTGAAAATGAGATAACGACAAAGGCCCTTACCAAGAACTTCGGCAAGTTCGTCGCCGTCGACAACCTCAACTTGGACATTAAAGGCGGCGAACTGTTCGGCCTTCTAGGGCCGAATGGTGCTGGTAAGACGACAACAGTGCGGATGCTTTGCACTCTTATTGAGCCAAGCGGTGGAACTGCAGTTGTGGCTGGCCATGACATTCGCGAAGAACCCGCATTGGTAAGGCGTGAGGTCGGGGTTGTTTCCGACGGGGTTTCACTTTACAAGGATTTGACCATCGAGGAGAACTTGAAGCTACTCAGCACCCTTTACGAGCTTCCGAAGAATAAGGCGGAAAAGCGAATTCATGAATTGATGGATATGTTCGGCTTCAGGGAGAAGGCAAAGCGACTGGTTGGCGCTCTGTCAACTGGCTGGGCTAAGAAGGCCATGATATGCGCCGCGCTACTTCATGAGCCGAAAGTTCTATTCTTGGACGAAGTCACATCAGGTCTGGATCCGCAGTCCGCTATAGCTCTTCAGGACTTTACGAGAAATCTTTGCAACGAGGGGGTAACCGTGATTTGGACAACCCACTACATGGGTGAGCCAGAGAAGATCTGCGACCGCATCGGCATCGTTTTTGCCGGTCGGCTGGTACAGGTCGGAAGCCCCAGCGAATTGAAACATAGCGTGAATGAACTTTACACGGTCGAAGTCGTTAGCCCCGGCTTAACGAAAGCGCAACTGAACAAGGTCCGTGGCTTAGCCGATGTTTGTAAAGTCTCTTACGAAGAACCCTTACTCCGTGTGACCTGCGAGAAGTACGAGGGTCTCGCTGAGGAGGTTGCGGGTGCATTGCTTTCTTCTGGTGCCAAGATCAGGTCAATCAACACCAAGGAACCCACCCTCGAGGATGCCTTCATTGCGTTAACTGGCGGCGAAGAGGAAATTGACCGCTTTCTCGAAAAGTCGCTTCAGAAGAAATAACTTACCCCAATAGTTCCCAACTTTGATTGGTACGGACTAGATTTGTCCGCACGTAGGTTCATGATCGATTCGTTGGCTGTTGCAGCCAACGATCTTCGACGGTTCACGCGCAACCGCACTTCCATACTCATTTCACTCATAATCCTCCCATTCTTCTTCACGGCATCCCTGGGCGCGGGGCAAGGAGGGGCCGGCACGCATTTTTCTGCTACTGCAGACATTCGGATGGCGTTCATTGACAATGATTATTCAATCGCCTCAGGGCGTCTATGGCAGACTCTGGTGAGTTCTCCTGATTTTCACCGCTTGGTTCAAGGTTACACGGAACAGACCGCAATCGCATCGTTAGGGAGAGGTAGAATCTATGCCGCCATCGTCGTACCCAAAGGCTTCGCAGCCGACTTGGCGAACAATAACACGGCGCGCATTATGCTCTACACAGATGACAGTGAACCAGGCGTGTCAGATCAAATTCAGGCCGCTCTCAAGAATGACATCCAGAACTTTAACCCGAACCTAGAAGTGCAACCGCTTCGCTTTAACACCAGTCTATTTCCGGTTCAGATTATCCAGAAAGGGACGGTCTTCGCAGGTTTCAACGTAGGGCTGACGATTGTTCTTGGAATCGTGCAGATCTTTGCCGGTTTCTACGAGATTGCCGGTGGTATGGCTCGAGAGCGTGAAGAGGGAACTTACGCCAGAATGCTTCTCAGCCCCATAAGCATCGGTTCAATACTCTTTGGGAAAACAATCTTCGACCTGTTGCTGAGCACTTTGCGTACGTTCATAGTGCTCGGTTTTGCTGTTTTCGTCTACGGGGCGAAGCCAAACACGGATCTCATAACGCTCCTAAGTCTGTCTCTTCTACTTGCCCTAGTGACCATGGGGCTCGGGTTCGTCGTCTCAGCCCTGAAAGTGGGCACGAGGGCAGTGGTCATTCTCGAGTTCTTCTTGGTACTATCACTTTTCGCTTTTAGCGGACTTATAATCGATAGGGAACTATTGCAAGGAGTATCTCATACGATTTCAATCCTCTTGCCTTTCAGTTATGGCTTCGACGCGCTCAAGCGCACAATACTTCTGGGGACCCCTGTTCTATCCCTTACGACCGACCTTCAATTCATGGTTGGTTCCGCTCTCCTATTCTACGGGCTATCCTACGTTATGCTAGTTCGGTCGCGGGAGAGGCTTTCCACTTGAAGGAATTGGTCCGCGACACTGTCGCGATAAGCGTGAAAGAACTTAGGCAGCTGAAGCGCGATCCGGTTTCATTGATCCTAACGATCATGTTCCCAATTCTTCTAATCAGCATATTCATCGTAATATCTCAGGCCTTCAGCGCCACGAGTTACAACATCCCGGTGGTCGTGGCTGACCTTGATGGCACTCCGGCCTCTGCCCTTCTCCTTGACAAGTTGACATCCTCGCCCCTCATCAGAGTTACCCAGCTTGTTCAGACAGAAGATCAAGCGTACAATGCTGTTTCCTCTGGCCAAGCGTTTGGGGCAGCTATTATTCCAAAGGGTTTTGGAGATGATTTAATCCATGGGCAGGCGTTCGTTATTGTCGAGACAGATAACTCGAGGATAACTTCCTCGACCATAATCATTGCGTCAATGAACAGAGCTTCTCAGGAGCTGCTTAACGAAGCCCTCTTAGGTGAATCGAGTCTCCAGCTGAAAGCCTCACCCGTTGAAATCATTACCAGGCCCGTGTCAGGCCGCCCGCCCTCAGGTGACACCATTCTACCGGGTTTTCTTGGGATGATCGCCATACTAGGCGCGTTTGATGATATTGTGAATGCCATAAGTAGGGAACGTGAGCGAGGTACTTTCCCTCGTTTGATTTTGTCGCCGATAAGCATTTTTTCCATCTATTCTGGCAAAATGTTCTCAACCGTTCTGCTAACTATACTTCGGACGGCGCTAATGCTCGTAATTTTCAGGCTTCAAGGCCTGGTTATTCGGGGAAATATCCTACTGATTTTCTTGACAACCTGTCTCATCGCAATTTTCACGCTTTCTGTTGGCTTGACTCTGTCTTCTAGGGTTAAAGGCTCATCTACGCTTACGATTTTGGAAATAGCGATGACCTTTCCTCTTTTCACTTTGGCTGGTACGACAAATTCCCCGCAGACACTAGCATCAGAGGGTCGCGCTATCGCTTACTCGTTGCCTTGGACATACGGGAATGAGGCTCTTCGGCGGGTAATTTATCTCGGACTGGGGTTCGACGCAATCGCCGGTGATTTGTTTATCCTACTGTTGGGGAGCCTAGTTCTGATGCCGATCGCAATCATGTTGTCGAAACGCACGATGTAAGTTGCGCTTGGTCAGTCTCTGTTTCTACGCCTTTGGACGAAATACAATCCGCCTAAGGAGGCTGTGAACGCAGCCAACATGAGTACGAAGTAGCTGGAGATTTCTGGAATTGGGGTACCGCTTTCGTCAAGTATTACGTTGGTTATGCTACTCGCCTGACCTTGGGACACTGCGAGGTCTAGGGAGCGAGACAAATGCCCCTGATTCGCGCCTGTCCACTCGGTAAAAGTTGCGTGGTAACTGCCAGGGTCAAGGTAGCCATCAAACCACCCATCCCACGTGTACCAGTACAAACTTGCGCCTTGTCCAGCGAACGTAATGCTAGTCCAGCTCGCCGTCCGATCGTCGTGGTCCCAATCCATTCCGAGAACTATTCCACTAACATAACCTCTCAAATCTAGCTCAAATTCAGCTGAAGCTTCGCCGCCTTGTGGTGCATTCGAAATCTTGGTGTACGTCATTTGCCTGTACGGGCCGAGGTGGTTGTATGGATAGAAGTAGGGCGACTCACCTTGCAAGAGGGCTGGGACGGGCGGGTAGTTGCTAGTCAATGTAGACCAGTTCACAAAGTCGACCATGACGGTCCATCCGCCCCCATACGCGCCGGGGTGGTTGGAGGAACCCCAGATTCCATGGTCGGGGGAGAACAGTGTGGCGCTGCGCACGCCGGCAGATATGCCCAAGCTGGTCGGCCCTGTGCTCGGCTCAACGTAGCTGAAGAGTCCTGCTAGGTTCGCGTATTGCAGTGTCTTCGTCCCCGCGGGGACCGGTCGCTGAAGGAGCTTTATTCCGTCAGCGAAGAATCCAGCGTTGGATTTGGAGGCTAGCGTGCCCGCGTCGGCAAATACTGTGGCAGCTGCGATCAGCGTGTCTCCGTCGTCAAAAACCCGAATCCGTACTGAAGAATTGTAAGGAATTCCTGAGAAGGTGTTCTCTGTCTTGAAGACCATACTTATCGTCAAATTAAGGCCGACAATCAACTGGATGTTGCTATCAGCTTGCGACCCCAGCCATGAAACGGATACAATCACATTGCCCAAATCGCCGAGGCTGGCCACGTTGTCTTGTACGTAGCCGTAAGTCCAGGCATTCAAAGCGTAGACTCCGGGGTAGATGGCCAAAGAGGAACGAAATGAGCTTTGCCGGTATGAACTGGAGCTGTACAGAAAGCCTGTACGGAAATTCTCTTCGAGAAACACGTTTGTCGCCTCATCCTGAGCTGGGTCAAGTGATGTCAGACTCGGTAAGTCAGGTCCATATCTGTCGACTAGCGTGGAACCGTTGGTTACGAGCTGGCTGGCTCCTGGACCAAAGTTTGTCTGCCAACCCGGCCAGGGCAGGTTCGTGAATTTGGAATTCTGGGTGGGCAGAACCCATTGTTTGATCTTAGAATTCCAGAAGTAAATCACGTCGATGAAATTCTTAGATGAAACATCGTATACCAGTGTGCTAACAGAGGCGCTATTCCACACCCAGTTTTTCGCGGTGGCGGGTTGTTCCCAGTCGACGGAGAAGAGGGTTGTGTTGATTTCGCCCCCCCGATACATATGGGTGCTTACGCTCGGTGCCCCTATTCCGATTGAGACGGTTGTTGTCAGCGGCTGGTCCAAGTAATCGAAGGTGGTGGCTGGAGGCAATGCCTGGATATACCCGCGCATGTAAACTCGAAGGGTGTACGTGTCAGTTGGCAGGCCATAATCGAATAGGTCTCGATACCTGGCGAGTGAGTACCTTATGGAGGCTCGCGGGTCAGCTGGAGAAATTAGGCCAGAAATTGGGCCAGCCATCCCCAACCCGTTCAATGTTATGGTGGCTTCGCTGCTGGTGGAGGTGACTTGTGTGAAATTGAGGGCGGCGAATTTTCCATCGCTCGCGTATGCCTCCGCAATCAAGAATCTCGCCGGATCTGGGCCTCCGATTGGTGCGTCTACAAGCGTTCCAGCTTGGTCGTGGAAGTGGACTGTGATACTGATGGTTGGTGATTTCTGTAAGTCGATGGGAAGGAACACGTTTGTAGAGAAACTGTTTGCAGGGACTTGGAAAGCGTAATCGATGAGCTGCGTTCCATCAACTGACGTCTGAACATATCCGTTCACAAATGCACGAACATAATACATTCCTGGCGTGAGACTATCGGTCCAGGTTGCGAAGACCTGCGGTACCATCCCGGAGAATTTGGCTGGTGCACCGTACGCCCCCTTCGCGCCAAATTGGAAGACAAAATCGCTGCTGGTAGAACCGAGGGAAGTCACTGGATTCGCGTTGCCTAACGGGTCCACCCACCACGGTTGCGCAGGCCCAACGCCGTTGAAAATGCCGAACGGGTCTTTGAAATTCGGGCCTACGGTGAGGGTGTAGTAACCGAGTGGCCCTTCCCATGGGAAAGCTGCTGACCTAGGTTGGTTTGGTGCGGCCAATTGATTGCCGACGAACTTCGCATTCCCTGTCAAATATGATATGAATGGTGCGTGGGTCAGGTTTGCCGGGGAATATGTGACGATGCTATCGGTGTCGTACGTGTTACTATTGTAAATCACCACTGTAATCGGCAATTGACCAGACCACGGAAGAGACCCGAATAACCCCTTCGAATAGATTCGTCCTCCAACCTGGGGCCCGGCCTGCAAATAGCCGTCAAACCGTAAGGATTGACCTCGGCTAACCCGAATGTTCGCCGCGATCTGTTGCTCAAGAAAGCCTGCGGCGGAAGCGTAAATGTCATAGATTCCGGGAGCAACACCCTCTATCTCAAAGTGACCCTGCGAGGTCGCGTTAAAGTAACCCCAAGCCTGCACCGCTCGCCCAGTCGATATGCCCGTTACGGGATCAGTTGCAACCCCGACCGCCCTAACTCTTCCGGGGAGGTTCAGCGGAAGCCCGTATAAGCTTGGGTTCGATTGGTCGCCGAACCTAACTGTTCCCGATATGAAAGCCGGGTCAACCTCTCCCTTGACAAGGAGTACAGGCCAGTTCTCCATGGGCATTGTGCTGTTTATCAGCTTCGGAAAGGCACCTTGTCTGTGAACGGGAAAATGATTGTCAAGAAACATTTTGAAGAAATATCTTCCCGCAACTTCGGGCGCTCTCATTTGGTTAATGCGAAGGTAATACCACTCTGACCAACCTTTCGCCGTGGTGAAGGTTATGTTGTTTGGTGCTGTGATGAATACAATCCATGAGCCAGGTTCGAAGGGATCGTTTCTGTCCGCTCTCGTCACAAAGATGTCTGCGTAACTGTCCGTGATCGTGGTTACTATGTTGGTGTTCTCTCCGTTATCCCAGTTTACGCCAGCGGCGGGTTCAAAACCATCCTGGACGATAGTGCCGGTCTTATCGAATACGGGAGCTGGGATGTACAAAGCTAGTGTCGAGTACTTGAAGTTGCCCGGGTGCGGGTTGTATGCGAGCGGTTGGGAGAAGTTGATGGCAAAGATTAGGTCGCCGACGCTATCGTGGTCGGGGGTCGAGGTTAGAATTGCACCCTCTGGTGCGTATGCGTCAGCGGCTTCCTGCAATGGTTGTTCAAAGTTTGTGTAGGGAGATTGATACCCTGGTGGGTTAGATGGGTTCCCACTGTACATGTTCAGACCGCTTCCCGGCCACACGTAGCCGAGCGGACCGGGCACGTGTGCTTTCCCGAATGTGTTTGTCGGGTTCAGTTCATGGTCGTTGAACCTGAAGTACGGGTTCGAACCATTCAGGTCACCAAGAGTGGTGTGGGCATAAACCGGAGCAAGGAGGCTCGCTGCCAATGCTAAAATGAGCACTACGGTGACCCATCGTCGAGCCAAACCTCTCTCTGCTCCGAACTGGGTGCTCCTCCCACGACTCATTTCATTTCTTCGTAGACCCTGCTGCTTTCATTCTGCGCTTTCGGAGGAAGAAGTAACCCCCGGCGCCAGCGATTACAATCACGGCCACGATGATCAGGGAGGTTGGCACTCCGGGTGACGTAACTGTCAAGGTGATGCTTTGAGTATTGTCGAGGGAGTTGTTATCCTGTGTCCAATCAAACCTCAGGTCTAAAGCATACTGCCCCGGCTGAGCCTTGCTGTCAATGTCTACTGTGAAGAATGCGACTTTGGTCTCCCCCGCAAGCATCGTACCTAGGAAATCAGTTAGGGTCCCTGTGAAGAAGTTGCCAACTCGCATTTCTACTCTAACAGAGTCCGCCTTCACGGACCCTGCGTTCTTTATCTCAACCTTAATCACATCGCCCGAGTCCCCCGCGTGTACTTCAGTCGGTGTGACGCTTACAATGTCGAAATTCACTTTCTCAGCCAAATATAGCGGCACCTGTCCGATCGGGATTAGGTTATTACCAGTCTGTTCGCCTAACACAACTTCATACTGGCCGAACTGCGCGCCGGCCGCCACGTCTACAACGAAGTCGGCTTCCGTCGTCTGTCCAGATGGTATGTTGCCCACGTATATGCTGTCAGAGCCGCTTGAGGATGCTGTGAACGGAGGCGCTAGGGCTAATCGGAGTTGCAGGTCTTTGGCTTCGCCCCTCCCCGAATTCACAATGAAGACTTTAACGGCGACTTGTTTGCTATCGGGGTAGACCTTCGTTGGAACTGTAACAACGTTCTGAATGTGGAGTTCCCCGTTCCAAAGCGGGACATCTACCATGAGGTCGTTGTTGATTTGTTGAAGTTCGCGTGCAGATTTGTATGAGACTTGGAGGTCGTAACGGTAGATTCCTTGTTTCGCATTCGGATCCACGCTGACCGTATATGCTAAAGTGAAACTTGCTCCAGCTGCCATGTCGCCAGCTACCTTCGATGTTGAACTCGAGTTATACTGAGTGTCACCCGCATAGTAGGTATACGTCAATGGTGGACCGATTAAGAGAGTGGCATTGACTCCACGTGCTACATCATCCCCCACATTGGTTATTATGATGGAAAGTTGAGTGTTGACGTCCCCGGGATGAGCAGTAGTCGGATCCATTGGGTTGGTGCCCCAGTAAACACTTGTTACGACAACATTAGCGAGCCCAATCGCATTGACGGTAGGAATAACATACCGTGCGGAAGCACCAACGGCGAGTAGGCAGGCGACGGCGACGATTATGGCAATCCGAACCTTCAAATTGGCTTCCTCTTCTAATCCTTTTGTGACTTCCGAGTAGACGGGATTTAAGGTTGCGCTTCGAGAATTAATCTATATTTCCTTTCTTTCTTAACCTGGCAGCTGGGCTTTAAGGTTGCGCTCAAAAATCGGTTGATTGGCTATCGCGATTTGACTACAATCCGCGTCTAAACGCGAGTTGCGATAATATCAGCATCAAGCCAGTGAACGCCCCCAAGAAGGCGAAGTCGCCTGCGACCGCCGCAAATCCCGCCCCATTGTACATCAGGAGTCGTAGGGCATGAACCGCGTAGGTTTCTGGGTTGATTACCGATATCTCCTTCATCCAAGTGGGAAATCCGTCCAGTGGGTATATCGCGCCGCTTGTATAATACAGAGTCAAGTTGATGGGAAATGATGAAACCCTGTAAATGTCGCCTGACGAAAACCTCACCGCGTAGGCGGTCATCATAGCGATAAGTCCCAGTGAGGTGAGGACCAGTGTGAACATTGTGAGTGTTATTCCTATCAGGTCTCGTGTTGGCCAGATGCTCATGGGGCGAATGCCTGTCACTATGATGGCTAAAAAAAATAGTGCGATCGATGAGATGAGCGCTTTAATGACTCCTGCAAGTAGGACACCGAAGATGATTTCATATTTTTTCAGAGGTGTGACTAAGTATCCCTCGATTATTCCTCTTTCTTTATCGGTTACGAGTTGAACGCCGCCCGCGATGATTGAAACGAACATGATTGATTGAATAAACGTTCCGGGCGCCATGAATTCAATGTACAAGAAGGTTCTGTAAGCATTCTCTAAATCGACGTCTACGATTGCGCCGTTTGCGGTTGATGTTTGTATTAGAGATGAGAGCTGTTGACTTGCCTTGGCAATTCCAGGTCCAATGGCGGCAGCACTCAATGGATCAGTATTATCTAACGTTACTGTAAGAATGACTTTCGAGTTCTCACTTAATGATGTGTCAAAACCTTCGGGAATGTGAACTATCGCTTTGACGAGGCCTTCTCGGAGCATTTGCTGTGCCATATCCATATCGGAAACGTATGTCATCTGAAAGGAATTCTGGCAATTTAATACGCCGACTTGGCAGCTTTGTTGGTTCCGTAAAATGTCTATGAAATTCGATGAAAATGGGCCATAACTTTCTTGTACGATTGCGATTGGTGCATGCGTTATTGCTCCGCCAAACGCGCTCCCTAGCAAGACCAAAGTCAGTAATGGTCCAACAATCGTCGAGAGGATGAGGAATGGTTGCCTAAGGAATCTTCGAACATCTCGCTCACATACGGCTAAACTGCCTTTCAATCTCCCAGACTCCGGCCTGTAAAGTTCAGGAAAACATCATCTAAGGTAAGCTCTCGCAGAGTGATTGTCCGAAGTTTTCCTCCATTGGAGTCAATGAGTCCAACTATCTTCGGAACTGCTTCCGCACCATTCTTCACTAGAATCGTTAAGCTACTATCCCGCCTTTTGACTTGCAAAACGAATTCTGCTCTTTCTAACGCCTTGAGAGCAGCATCAGGGAGGTTTGAGAAGTTGGCTTCAACTACGTCGCCTCCTGAAACCTTCCGCTTTAGTTCCGTTGGTGTTCCTAAGGCAACTACTTTGCCGTGATCCACGATTGCGATTCTATCAAAGTTTCTCCGCTTCATCTAGGTAATGGGTTGTGATCAAAATCGCGATGCCGTGATCTTCATGAATTCTCTCAATGTATTCTAAAACTGCGGCACGGGCTTGAGGATCGAGACCTGTGGTGGGTTCATCAAGCAATAGGACTTCAGGTTCATGGACGAGGGCCCTTACAATTTCTAGGCGCCGTTTCATCCCTCCTGAATAACTTCTGACGGGAATTCTGTCTCGATCCTGTAACTCTACCACTTTGAGGAGTTCTGGTATTCTTTCTTGACGTTGCTTGCGAGACATGCCGTAGTATTTCCCGTATAGATTCATGTTTTCAAGCGCCGATAACTCATTGTCTAAGGTTGATGCCTGTGTAACAACCCCTATGCGCTCACGTACCTTGTTTGCTTCGTGTATAATATCCGCACCTGCGACCGTAGCCGTGCCCTCGGTAGGCACCAGAATTGTTGTTAGCATGCGCGTTAAGGTTGTTTTTCCTGCTCCATTAGGACCTAAGAGACCAAAAACTTCCTGTTTAATTTCAAGATTAATATGATCAACCGCTGTGAAGTCGCCGAAAGTCTTCGTAATGTTAAACGTCTTCACAGCTGTTTCCATTGCGGGGAACCGTCTGAAATGACTGCCTTAAGAGGCGGCCCGACCGTTAGATGCGCTAATTAAGATTATCCTGTAACCTCAATCTTTGATGGCTTCGAGTAGGCTTACGGAGTTCCAAATCTTCACTCGAGTGTAAGGCGGCATGTTTGGGTCTTGGCTTATGTCATCTAGGGTGGAGATTGCGTTCGCGGCGCGGACGCCGATACTTAGATCCCCCACCTGAAGCATATCCATCGCACTCTTTGCCGCACGGCGGATATTGCGAGGGGTCGTATTATCGTTAGAAACCTCGTTTAGAACACCCAGCGCCTGCTTGATTCGGCCCTCGTATTCTTCTTTGCGTTTGACCTTAGTTGACATAGCGGACCACCCCGCATGACAGGCGACCTTTCAATCAGATTCATTCGAGGGCAATATCTAAAGTCTTTCTCAACGAGCAGTTCGCCCTTGTACCGATCTCTCTTGGTCGCCAACAAGGTGTAATAGTGGTTTACCATACTCTTCCATGGTCTACGGCCGTGAGCATCGAAGTCAAGAAGATGGCTGAACTCCTCAAGTCAGGGGCGACAATGCTATCCGAGACTTGCCCCGAGTGCGGAACTCCACTCTTTCGGAAGGGCAAGGAAACCTTCTGCCCGAAATGCAACCGACCAGTCGTGATTGTTGAATCGGCTGAGCAAGAGACACGTCTACTGGCCGAAAAGGTGCTCGAAGACTCCGAGCAGACCGTGTTGTCCAAAATTCGCGAAGTCAACTTAGCGATGAAAAATGAGACAGACCCTGACAAATTAGTTGCCTATGGTAACGCCTTGTCCATCTGGCTAGGAGCAATGGAAAGGCTAAGGCGGCTCAGGAATCATAGCTCTGAGTAATCGCAGTCGCTCACAGAAAAACTGCATGCCGATGGAGGTTGATTTCCGCACCATTTTATATGCTCTGATGGGCTCTGCTCTCGTAAGTGTTCTCAAAATGGACCTCAGCGATAACTTCAGTGATAGCTTCGAATACGCAAAGAAAATGCTCAACGATGGAGGCCGCTTAGTCATACTCATCGTTCTCAGCGTTCTCAGTCTGGGAGGAATAATACCCATCATTGGCTGGATCATACTTGGCTATTACTACAGGGTGCTTAAGGAATCGCCCGCCACGGGGGCACCCCCGAAACTCGAAAGGTACGGCGAAATGTTCGTCGACGGTGCGAAAGTCTTCTTCGCATCGCTGATCTACATGTTGATTCCGATAATCCTTATCGCGACGGGTGGGGCTTCGTTATTTGCGGGTATGTTGCCCACGCAGGGTGGTGTAGCCATCCCGAGTGTGATGCTCGGAGGAGCTGGTGCCATCTTGCTGTTAGTGGGTATTCTGTTAGGAGTCATTCTATTGCTTTTGCTCGCTGTCGGTATGGCTCACATGTTGAAGACCGGGAAATTCGGGAAAGCCTTCGCTTTCGGCGAAATACTCAGCATTATTGGCAGTATCGGTTGGGGGAAGTACATCGTCTGGATAGTGGTGCTGGTTATCATTAGCATAGTAATTGGGGCAGCTGGGAGTATACCTTCCATAGGCTGGGTAATTTCCGCCGTAATCTCACCCATTCTAAGTATCTTCGTCTTCAGGTCGCTTGGCTTGCTGTATAATGACGGGGCTCCGCAAGAGCTGCGAGTTCAACCAAGCGCAGTCAGTGGTTTGGTTTGCGCATCGTGCGGAACTCCACTTCAACCACAACACAAATTCTGCCCAACCTGTGGTGCCGCTGCACCAGTTCCCACACCGCCGCCTCCCGCGGAGATCAAAAGGTTCTGTATGAGTTGTGGGGCCGAGCTTCCAGCGTCCGCGAAGTTCTGTGGCGCATGTGGAGCGAAACAAACTTAGGCCCCATTTGCTCGGCAATGGTTCCGCCCTAAGGGCTCGACTGCATTAGTGAGACACGGGTTCAACCCCGTGACTTATACGCCCCTCAATAGGTTTCATACTCAGCCCGGTGGGTAGGGCGCACAGTACATGCCTCTAGACTTCAATTCCAATTCATTACTCAGACTCGACTCCATTGATCGGCGTAACTACCAAGAAGCCATAGCCAACACCGCGCTACGCATGAACACTCTGGTTTGCTTGCCGACGGGACTCGGGAAATCGATAGTCGCAGCTTACGTGGCTGCTGAAAGACTCAGACGTTTTCCAAACAAAGGCGTTGTAATGCTGGCTCCCACAAAACCCCTCGTCTTACAGCACTACAGGACTTTTCAGAAGCTATTCAACATCGACGCGCAATCGATGGTCTGGCTCACAGGTGAAGTAGCGCCAGGGGAAAGGGCGGACGATTGGAAAAAACGTTTGATATTCTCAACTCCACAAGTCTTCATGAACGACCTTCTCACAGGAAAAATCCCACTCGAAGGCCTCTCCTTGATAATCTTCGACGAGGCACACAGAGGAGTCGGCGATTACCCATACGCATTCATCGCAGATCGATACGCAGTGACCAACGACAGCCTCATCATTGGACTAACTGCATCGCCAGGCTCTAGCGAAGCGGATGTTCGCGAAATTTGCAAGAACCTTCACCTGGAATGGGTCGAGGCGCGAACAATCGAAAGTGAAGACGTTAGACCGTACGTTGGCGGAATAGAGGTGAAGTGGGTTACCGTTGATCTTCCGCGAATATTCTACGAAGTTAAGCGAGAACTGGAGGCCTTCTTGCGCGAGAAATTGCGGTCAATTCGGGACCACGGTTATCTTGAAACGGCGGCTATGGACAGGATTCGCTTACGAGACGTCCTTGCTGCGAGGGAGAGGATACTGGGAGATGTTGCGAGGGGTAATAGAGACGCCAAAGCCTACCTCGGTTATGTCTATGCGGCGGTAAATGCAATTCGGGCAATTGAATTTCTTGAGACGCAAGGTTTTCCAGCGGTAAAGGAATATTTGGATGGGCTTCAGGAGAAATCCAAGAAGCGGTCCTCCCCGGGGCTGAAGATGATTCTCGATGACTCCAGAATAAAGCGAGTAGCTACAATCGTTAACGATGTGGTGGCGAAAGAAGCCGACCACCCAAAAGTGACCGAGTTAATCAAAGCAATACGCGCGGCCCTCGGCAGGGGAGCACGCCGCATCATGGTTTTCACTAATTACCGAACGACAGCTTCAAGGCTTGTTGAACTTCTAAACAAAGTTGAAGGCGTATCCGCGGTACGCCTTGTCGGGCAAGCATCGCGCACAAGGGATCGCGGCCTAACTCAGAAGGAACAAGGTGCGATACTCGACGATTTCAGGTCTGGCGCATTCAATGTTCTTGTTGCAACCCAAATTGGCGAGGAGGGCCTCGACATAGTGGAGTGCGATGAGGTCGTCTTCTATGACACTGTCCCAAGCGCAATACGCTACATCCAGCGCCGGGGAAGAACCGGACGAAAAGGTCCTGGTGAAGCAATAATTCTGATAGCGAAAGGCACTCGCGATGAAGCCTATTATTGGATATCGCAGCGGAGAGAACGCCAGATGGCCTCTGCGATAAGGCAGTTCATCAGTACCCAAAAGGAGTACGCCCCGGACCAAGTAAGAATGGAGAAATACATCTCAACAAATGAGAAGGAAAGGAAATTGGAAGAAATAACAATCGTGGCCGACTCTAGGGAGCTCGGCGCTCTAGTGACGAGAGAATTAGCAAAACTAGGTGCGCTCATAAAATCCCAGACGTTAGATGTAGGTGACTTTGTTCTCTCGGACCGCGTTGTGGTAGAACGGAAAGATGTGGAAGACTTTGCGTCATCAATAATTGACGGGAGACTGTTCCAGCAGGCAGCAAAACTCAAGGAATCCTACGCGAAACCAGTCATCGTTGTGGAAGGCGCGACTCTAGCGGGGTCAGGTCGTGTGCGGCCTGAAGCAATGATGGGGGCCTACGCTAGCCTCCTGGTAGACTATGGAATTCCCATTGTTTGGGCTCAGAAGCCTTCTGAGGCGGCTCAACTAATGTTCGCGATAGCTAGGCGCGAGCAGATTCAGGATAAACGTACCCCACGGATAATGACGGCGGCTAAGCCGTCAACTATCGAAGAGCAACAGGAATTCATCGTAGCTAGCTTGCCAAACATCGACCGTAGCCGGGCGGAGAAACTGCTCAGTTCGTTTCAGACCGTCGAGCGCGTATTCCAAGCTTCGCAAGAGGAGCTAATGCTGGTAACGGGAATTGGGGAGAAGATCTCAGAGGAGATTAGGCGAGTGCTCACTTCAAAGTACAAACCACGTTCTGGAGTCTAGAATGATCTGCTAACTTCGTCGATTAGACTAGTGTGAAGAAGCTTAAGTATGCCATATGTCATGCTGCGTTGCGTGACACCCCACATTGGTCAGCTATCCTGAAGTTCTCCTACTTGGCGCGTTCGCTGGCCTGACGATTTTTCTGGGATTGCCACTCGCCGCGATCGGGGGCATGAGCCAGAAGAAGAAGGGGTTCCTGAACGCTGTCGCGACTGGTATTCTGATATTTCTCACAGTGGATGTCTTAAGTCACGCTTGGCAGTCCGCGGAAGAGGTAACCACAAGTGCCTTCGCCGGCTCGGCTCATACTGCGGATGCGGCGCTATCACTTATCGCTATGTTCGGCGGATTGGCAGTCGGGCTACTAGGACTCACGTTCTACGGAACCCGTTACATGAAGCAAAGCTTTGTCCAATCCCCGTTGAACGGTGCCACATCACGAAACGGAGACCATGCCCTAGAAAAGCAGGAATTACAACTGGTCCAACAGGTTGACAGTTACCGACTATCAATGATGATTGCCATAGGTATCGGGGCCCACAATTTCAGCGAAGGACTAGCAATCGGCGAATCATACACGCAGGGAGCAATAGGACTTGCAGTTGTTCTGGTAGTAGGGTTCGCCGCGCATAATGCAACGGAGGGGTTCGGCATTGCAGCTCCCCTAACGGGCCTAACAAAGAGGCCGAGTCTTCGTTTTCTCGGGCTCGCTGGTTTGGTTGGGGGAGGCCCAACATTTATCGGAACCGCGCTGGGTAGCCTCTGGTCCTCAGCGGTCGCATACATCTTCTTCCTTAGTGTTGCTGGAGGTGCACTGGTCTACGTTACGATGCTGATGTACAACGCTGGTAGAAGACAAGCAGCGAACGATATTTTGATGACGGGTTTCTTCTTTGGCATATTCGCCGGTTTCATCACGGACCTTTTGGTCACGCTTGCTGGAGTCTAATAGATGACTTGAAGAACAACGTTGCACATTCTGCTTCAACATGAAACCGGTCCTCGAAATTCTCGGGCAATACAAAGCGGATGTCGAAACTGAATTGGAGCGGCACCTGCCGCGAAACGGAGAGCCGCAGGAATTCTACGCTTCGGTTTGGGATCTGCTTGACAGAGGCGGGAAACGTTTCCGACCAGCGTTGACTTTCTTAGGCTGTGAATGCGTCGGGGGAAAGATGGAGGAGGCAATTGGCGCTGCCGCAGCGGTCGAACTTCTTCACAACATGACCCTAGTCCACGACGACATTGAAGACCAAAGCGAACTGCGACGCGGAAAGCCCTGCATACACAGGATATACGGTGTCCCAACCGCCATTAACGCGGGGGACGCAATGCTCATCAAGGTATTCGAAATCGCTGACGCGAGCAGAATTCCGGCAGAGCGTTGCCAGCGGCTTGTCGCGAAAATTGCGGAGCGCGCCTACGGAATAACTTGGGGGCAAGCGTTTGAATTCAGCATGTGGCGCCGCAAGCAATTCACAGAAGAAGAGGTAATCAAGCTTCTCAGATTCAAAACAGGCGCCCTCACGGCGTTATCCACCGAAGCCGGTGCAATTGCCGGAGGAAGCTCACGGGAACAACTCGAGACGTTCGGTAAGTTTGGTGAAACGGTAGGAATTGCATTTCAGATTGTGGACGACATACTGAACGTGGCAGGTGACGCTAAAGAGTACGGAAAGGAGATTGGCGGTGATATTCGTGAGGGCAAAAAGACGGTCATGGCCGCCCATCTACTAATCGCAGCGAGCCCCAAGGACAAGAAGATTTTCACGCGTCTTCTTGGGAAGAAGAACATCACTAAGAGCGAAATACGAAGAGTAATCGGTCTCTACGAGAAGTACGATTCAATCAAGTACGCCAAATCCCAGGCTGAAACGTACTTGGCAAACGCCTTAACTGCTCTCAATACGCTTTCAATGTCCGAGGCCAGGAGCAACTTGGCCTCAATCGCTGAGTTCCTCGTCTCCAGATCCTTCTGAAGGCCTGCAAATGAAACCCAGGTTCGGATACACAGGCATCCGTGTCCGTGATCTCGACGGAGCAATTGCGTTTTTCACGAAATATCTTGGAATGACGTTACGGTTCCGCGTTAAGGCCAATTGGACAAAGGGCGAATTCGCCAACTTGGTCAGTAAGGGTGAAAAACATTGGTTAGAACTGAACTGGTACACTGATGACAGCCCAGTTGCGGGTCCATTTCGAGAAGGAGAGGAGTTGGATCATCTTGGCTTTGAAGTCGACGATTTTGAGGGGTTGCTCAAGAAGCTGAATGATGCCGGGTATCCAACGAAAATCGGCCCTATGAAATATGGAGTCTGGGACGTAGCCTTCGTACAAGGCTTCGAAAACATCTGGCTAGACATCTACAGAATACGCAAAAAAGAGAAGAAACGCAAGTAGGCTATTGCAAGCAGAGAGATTGCAAGTGACTCGAGGACGCCTCATCGCATTCGAAGGCATAGATCAGTCAGGAAAGAGAACCCAAGCGATTCTCTTAGCCAGACGGCTAGTGAGGAATGGCTACCCTGCATCTGTCTGGGACTTCCCCGACTATCGAACGCCGGTAGGTAGGCAATTGAGGGCCTACCTAGCTGGAAGAAACCAACTGAACTACCACGCCGTACATCTTCTCTACGCGGCAAACAAATGGGAAAGGGCGCAAGAACTCAATCGTTTAATTGGTCACGGGCACAACGTGATTGTGAACCGTTACAGCCCCTCGAACTTAGCTTACGGCGTAGCACACGGTTTGCCACTAGCTTGGCTTAAATCATTAGAGAATGGCTTACCAAAGCCAGATTTGGTGCTCGTTCTTCGTATCGCGCCGCGAACATCATTTAGAAGGAAACGTGAGAAGAGGGATATTCATGAGGGCGACCGTCAGTATCTTAGAGAGGTTGGAAACGCATACTCGCGCCTCGCAAGAAGGTATGGCTGGAAAATTATAGACGGTGAGAATGACCCTAGAACTGTGCATTTGGAAGTCTGGAAACTGGTTACTCGCTTGATGAGAATCAAATCAGTACCACGGTAGGCCAATGTTTCTGCATGAGGTAATAGGCGATGTCAGGAAAAAACGCAATTGTTCTTTCGGTCCTATTGACTACGATATTGATCCTGACCGTGTCCGTTGTTGGTGCGGTACCAAAGTCACCCGTACTCGGTGGGCTGGCCCCAGTTCTTATCCTAACCATCATGACGTGGTACCTAATCGTGCTAATTGTGGACAGGGATCAAATCATCGCCGCCCTGGCTGCAATGTTCAAGCTACAGCGCGAACCGAAGCCTCGTGAAACGAACTTCTGGCTAACTGTTGCTGTCTACGCGGCCCTATTCGGTCTGGGAATCATTGCAATATGGACCGGCCTTCCGCAGCGAATCTTGACCAGATTGCAAGGAATGGCCGTGATAGGCATTTCCGGATCAGGAAACACTTCAGGGCCTCGTCCCCAGTTAGGTCCCATCGCCGGGCTGCTTCCGACGACTCCAATCCTCTATTACGGGATACTCATTACAGTCGCGATAGTAGCGGTGTCTTTCACCTTAATCTTGGGCGGAATACGCTTGGCCTATCGAGCGAGAGGAATGAGTTTCATTGATTCACAGGTTGAAGTCAAGGAGCAAGCCGCCGAACTCGTCCAAGAAACCATTACTAGTTTGAAATCAACGATGAAATACCATGAAATCATCCTTCAATGCTACAAGAGAATGTGCGAGGTTCTCTCCAACGCAGGCTTAGAAGCAGCCTCGGAAGAAACGGCCAGGGAATTCGCTGAGAACATTTCTTCGAAGTTGCAAATTGGAAAGGAAGCCGTCACCGGCTTAACGTTCCTCTTTGAGGAGGCAAGATACAGTAACCACGAAATTTCAGAAGAGAAGCGAATCACGGCACTAAGTCATTTGCAATTTCTGCAGCAAGCTCTTTCAGCGAATGTTGGCGGCAACAAATGAACAGACGAGCCAACCAAATCCTGGAGCTAGGACTGTTTTTCGCAGGCGCGGTTATTGTTCTCGATGTGTTTCTCTCTCAAATACAAGTGCTCGACTGGTTTGCGCTGGGCTTGATCTTCTTCTTGGCGTCCGCAATAATACTTGGTTCGGTTGCCCGTACAGTTCCCACGCAGAAGGGAAAGTCGATAACACTCCAACAGAAGGAGGACGAGTTTCAGCAACTTGCGGATACTGTTAATGCTGCGGTGTACGGGCACGATAGAGAGTCGTTGCGAATTTTGTCGGAGTACCTCAAATCACTCGCGTTGGGAGCCGTTGCGGCAGGAGCGATGCTGTCGAAGAAAGAGATACTGGAACTCGCTCAGAATGGCAAGCAAACCCTTGAAGATGTTGTGAAAGACGAGGAGATGATCAAGCTCCTGACTGGTCATCAGCCGAGAGACGAACCTTTAAGCGAACACGAATTTGAGAAAATACTCTCCAAAATTGAGAGCTGGTCGCGTTGAATGTCACCTCAGTGTCGGAAACCTGCAAGCAAATTCACCGCGAACTCGGAAAGGTTATCGTAGGCAAAGACCTAGTTCTCCGGAAAATCCTATTGGGAATGCTTACCAATTCGCACATCCTTATCGAGGACTTCCCGGGCCTCGCGAAGACCTTGATAGCGAAAAGTCTCGCTGCCACCACACGGTGCAGTTTTACCCGGGTGCAATTCACCCCCGACCTTCTGCCTGCTGACATAACCGGAACGTATGTTTACAATCAGAAAACTGGAGACTTCGAACTCAGGAAGGGGCCCATCTTCACCAACATTCTCCTAGCCGACGAGATCAACCGAAGCCCACCCAAGACACAAGCGGCGCTATTGGAGGCCATGCAAGAGCGCCAGGTTACCTTGGACGGCAAGTCCGAAAGAATAGCGAGCCCATTCATGGTTGTAGGAACTGAGAATCCAATCGAGTTTGAAGGGGTTTACCAGTTGCCTGAGGCGCAGCTAGATCGTTTCATCATGAGACTTGGGGTCGGTTACCCGGAAAGGGGCGAGGAATTACAGATACTGAAAGAAAGGATGATGCGTAAACAAGATGAGTTTGTGATTGAACCCGTAGCAAGTCCAGAGACTATCCTCGAGATGCAAACTGCGGTGGAAGATGTGCATGTTGACGAGGATGTCCTATCATACATGGTCGACATTGCTCGCGAAACAAGGCTCCATCCGCAAGTTGAGGTTGGTGTTAGCCCCCGGGGCACCCTGGCTCTTCTCAAGCTTTCAAGAGCGAATGCCGCGTTTGATGGCAGAGACTATGTAATTCCCGACGACGCCAAGAATATCGCTGTCGAGGCTCTTAGCCACAGGATAATTCCGAAAGCCGAATCATGGGTTCGCGGTTTCGATTCGGCCGGGATTATCGCCGAAGTGTTGCGTAAGGTTCCGGTCCCAAGGGTAGAGTGATGGCGCTCACCAAGAAAGCCGTAGTTTACTTAGGATTGGCATATCTATTCATAGGCTTCGCACTGGTCTTCAGGCAACCAGCGCTTACAATCTTCGTAATTCCAATCGCGCTGACCTTCTTCTACTCATCACTTCTTTCACACATTCAAATCCCAAACCTCACAATAACGAGGAAGCTTAACCCCTTACGCTCCTTCGGCGGAGAAACCATCAAGGTAACCCTTGAGATTCTAAACAACCTCAACGTCGAACTCAACGAGCTCCATCTCGAAGATCAGGTTCCTAACTCGTTACACCTTGAAAGCGGAAGCAACACCTTCAGTCTATCACTGAAACCGCATGAACGAACCGAACACTTCTACGAGATTTCTGCCCCCAGAAGGGGCCAGTATGCTTTGGGCCCATTGAAAGCTACAAGCATGGACCCGATGCGCTTTCGTCAATTCTCACTAAAAATCCCTGGACAGGATAGAGTCATGATTCTTCCTCAGGTTGAGGACCTGGGCAAGGTCGATGTAACCGCGAGGAGAGTTGGGCCGTGGCCGGGAACAGTTCCCTCAAGGAGCGTAGGACCAGGCACGGAATTTTTCGAACTAAGGCTCTACTCGCCAGGCGACGAATTGCGCCGAATCAACTGGAAAGCCTCCGCCAGACAGGCGCGGTTAGTAACAAACGAGTTCGAGACGGAACGTGTAACTGATGTGTTAGTTGCTCTAGATTGCTCTGAATCGGTTCTATCAAGTGTGTTCTCATTCGACGCTGAAGAACTCGAGGTTAACTTAGCTGCCTCGCTGTGTTCTCAGCTGCTTCTCCAAGGCAACCGTGTCGGCCTGTTGGTTTACGGAGCGGAAAGAACATGGGTATCACCCGCCTTCGGAAAACACCAGTTGCTGAGGATTCTGAGCGGCCTCACAATAACCAAAGCGGGCCGTGCGATCATCCCAATCGATTTCGCGGTCGAAACAATCGTCAACGCAGTTTTACCTGCAAGGTCTGTCATTGCGTTCATTTCGCCGTTGATGGGCGACGCGATTGTTGAGGTTGTTAGAAGTGTGGCTGCTGCCGGCTATAGTGTAATTTGCGTGACGCCATCAATAGAAGCGTCAACACGCGATGAGCCTCGATCCAATGTTCTCGCTAGGAAGATCCTTGAAACCGAACGAAGAATCAACTTGAGACAAATCGCCTCAATTGCGAAATGTGTTGAGGTCTCACCGCATACCTCGATAAGGGTCTTATCAAGGAGGAGGTTTGCACGGAAATTGGCATAGGCTCCCCACTTCATTCTTTGAGGATTCTTCAAGTCTTCTCAGTGGGCTGGCAGGCCATTACCTTCGCCTTCATCACTCTGTTCCTTCCGGAACCGTTACTCCCAGTAGGGATAATTCTGTCCCTGACCGGTATATCCATCGCAATTGCCAGCATCTTGAGGGGGCGGTCGGCGTGGACAAAGTTTTCCATGCTTGAAATGTGGCTCGTCTTCTTTGCTCTCCTTGTTTCACAGGCATTAACGAATACGATTGGGCAATACCTTCCCATCACATTATTGCAAAGCGTTATGATTTTCTTCGCTCTCGAGGTGTCCTCCGTCTGCTCCGAGTTTCGCCTACAGCTTTCAAGGGTAATGAGTGTAGGAGACAATTTACCCGGGATGGAGGGTCGTCTGTACAGCTCCGCTCAAGCCGCGTTCAAGACAATTTCCCGCGCGGGCCTGCTTTTTGCAAGCTGTTACGTCCTATCCCTCGCAATTCTTTACGTAAGTACATTCGCGCCGTTAGCGTCGCCGTTGATTACTGACGTATCCCTCTACATTGTCGTTGTTTCAGTTTCGCTCGCTCTTCTCCTAGTCTCACGAGAAGATTAACGGTAACCTTATTCGAACTTCACTAGAGCAAGGTGTGAAAGAACATGGCACCTGAAACAATTGATTTCCGGAAAATGAGTCTAGCCGACTTTTCCCGTTACAGAAAGCTTAGCCTTGAGAGTTATTCTCAGGACATCGCGAGGAACTTCAAGAGGCCTATCGGCGAAGTACGGATCGAAGCAAGGAGGCAAGTCAAACAAATACTGAAAAACGGTCTGTCCACCCGAGGCCACTTTCTCTATAATGTCCTCGATAGGGAAACGGGTGAAACAGTCGGACTCATCTGGTTCAAAGTAGACAAGGCTAAGAAAAGCGCATTCCTGTACGATATCTTGATTCACGAAGCCTATCGAGGTAAGGGGTATGGTAAGAAAACCTTGGAGCTGCTAGAAGCAAAACTTAGGCAGATGGGCGTAACGCAACTTGGCCTCCATGTTTTTGGCCATAATCAAGTCGCTGTCAACTTATACAAAACGCAGGGCTTCTACACAGCTAGTTTTAACATGCAGAAAGACCTCTGAAACGCTTTATCGCGGTGGAAGCTCAGAACTTCCTGACAACCTCTTTGCCGAATAGCTCCAATGCTTCAGATTCTTCTTTCGGGTCCATGTTCACTATGAGGTATTCAACTCCAGCATCTCTTAGTTCTTCTACTTGGTGGCGAAGCTCCTCAGGTGTTCCATAGGTGGCGAATTCCTTTAGACGTTCCTCAGGAATGCCTCTTAGGGCGTCGGTAAGTTTTGCTTTCAGTCTGTCCTTGTCTTTGTCGACGATCACGTGCCCTAGCTTTGTTTTAAGAATAGAGTCATAATCGCGTCCCACGGTTTGGCAGTGCTGCCTCAAGATTTTCAATTTTCGTCTAACGGTGTCAGCTGAGCCAAACACGTTACATGCGTCTGCGTATTTCGCAGCGATTTTCAATGTCATGCGTTCGCCCCCGCCTCCAATCATTATTGGCGGGCGTGGCTTCTGGATTGGTTTTGGGTTGCAGTATGCGTCTTTGATCCTGTAGAATTTTCCTTCGAAAGTGGCTCGGTCTTCCGTCCACATTTTGTGGATAATCTGCACAGCCTCTTCGAGGCGCTGCATGCGTTCTTCCGTTGCGGGGAACGGGATTCCGTAGGCAGCAGCTTCTTCTTCGTTCCAAGCAGCACCAATACCCATGAACAATCGACCCTTGCTCAACACGTCCAACGTCGCGCCTATCTTTGCTAGGACGGCGGGGTGCCGATACACGATACCAGTAACTAGCGTACCGATTTTAATTCTTGAAGTGAACCCAGCAACAACGCCTTGGGTTGTCCAACCCTCAAGCATGGGTTCTCGTGGTTGCCCTACATATTGTATCTGATGAAAATGATCCATTACCCAAAACGAATCAAAGCCGAGATTCTCGCCCCGAGTCACCAACTTCTTCAGCCCATCAACAAGTTGAGGGCCCTGGCCGTCATAGGTAAAGTTGGGATGCTGAAGTCCAAACTTCATACGGACGCCACGGCACCCGACTCTCAATTGATCTTATTATCGTTTTTCGCAAATGTCAGTTAGCGTGTCCAATAATTCGCGTTGATCGAAATGGCCGCCCGTGAATATCACCCGTAACTCGCAAACTGGATACCCCATCATCGTGGAATTGGGCGTCCTTCTATGTTCCCAAAACCTGCCTGTCAGGCGCCGTCTACCTGCAAAGGCTATCATACTCCGAGTGTTTCTTACCATCTAAGGCGTCTAACGGCAAGGGTTATCCTCCTAGGCTCATGAACTCAATATTGTTTGAATCTTGGCTTCGAAATCATATGGAACAGGTAGGGAGCAAATGAACCCAAATCAGAACCCCTCTGCTTACTGGGGGTTCATCAAGGACCCCATCTACGGATACATTCGCCTAACCGAGGTTGAGCGGAATGTCATTGACACTCTAGCTGTGCAAAGGCTACGCAGAATCAAGCAACTCGCCGGAGCCGAGTTCGTCTACCCCGCCGCGAACCATACGCGATTCGAGCATGCCTTGGGGACGATGTACCTTGCTGGCGTGGTCGCCGAGAACCTTCCGGCTTCACTTTCAACCGAGGAAAAACAGAAAGTGCGTTTAGCGGGTTTGCTGCACGACGTCGGCCACGCACCCTTCTCGCACTTATTCGAACCTTTTCTGCTCAAATATCTAGGGCGGAATCACGAAGACATGTCAACCTGGATCATCGCCAACTCCAGTCTGACTAGCGTAATTGAGGCGCAAGGATTTGATGCGAAGGAGCTGAGCGAGCTCGCCGTCGGCAAATTCTCGAAACCCGGCAAGCGGTTCCTTGGTCAAATAATCAGCAGCTCATTCGACGTTGACAAGATGGATTTTGTCGTCCGAGATTCCTACCATACGGGCGCAGGCTATGGATCAGTCGATGTTTTTCGGCTGATATACACCATGGACATATTGGATGATAACTTGGCGGTTGACATAACCGCGCTACCCGCACTCGAGAGCCTCATCCTTGCCCGGCTCGAATCATTCAGGGCAATATACTTCCACCGCGCCTGTAGAGGCGTCCAAATGATGATTCTAAAAGCCTTGGACGCGGCCAAGGAGGATCTTCAAATCCTCAAGGTGAAGACGCCCGACGAATACTTGGAATGGGACGACTACACGGTCTGGGCGAAACTGCTAGCGAACCCTCAATCCCGCCCAATCATAAGAGAACTATCGGAAAGGAAGCTTCTGAAATGCGCTTACGAGAGAACTTTCTTCGCTAAAGATGAACTTGTCTCAAGCGTGTTCACGAACGAGAACGTACGCCTTAAACTTGAAGAGGATATCGCGGTCAGAGCAAAGGTCCCACTGTCCGATGTCGGCATTGACGTCCCATCGCTTCCATCCGTACCCTACCATTACGCGATGGATATCGGACCAATCGACATACCGATCTTCTCGAAGAACCGTTCAGGCGAGAAGGTCCCTCAGAAAATCACTGAATTGTCTAAGGTAGTGGACGAGCTGAGCGTTTTCATGAACATAATTCGCGTGTACACTAGGGAACGGTACAGAGAGCAAGTGGCTGAGGCCGCGGCGCGTGTTCTAGGCGAATCTCCACTTTCAAATGTTCTGTCGTATTGATGTGTCCGGCCGCAATGATTTCTGTCCACTCTGAGTTCCTATTTGGACTTTCTCAAGAAGCTTTGCGTACACCCGAAAAGCTTCTGCCTCATCGAGTTCCGTGAATAATGAAACGAGTGCGATCCTTCCACTTTTTCCTGCCAGCCGCTCTGCCAATGCTCGACTCGTCATAAGGTACTTGCCACCGACTAGCACAGAAGAGCGGCCTACGGCAACTTCTCCCGTTCCAGGCATCGCAATTGCGAGGGTTCCAATTCGCACCCTATCTTCAAAGAAGAAGGCTACGACAGCGTTCTCAAACTGCGCGTAGTTCACTCTAAAAGTCCTGGAGCTTACCTCCAAGACTTCTTCATTCATTTCCATGGGAATCCCGTGCCATGTAGGTAGGTTGAGCTTACTTAACTCAACTTGGCGTAAGCCCATGAAATTGCATTGTCTGGGTTGTTTTTCCCTGTCAACTTGTCGAGTTTTTTTGTATTGTAATGCAATACATCTTATCATCAAAGATGCTTAGCGGTCACTGCAACAGAGGTTCCACGGCTTGGCGATGCTACCCATCCCGGACGACATGAAACACCTCATCAACTATGATGAGAAGGTCATCTGGGTTCTGCGTGGTAGTGAGACGGTGGTCGTAAGCGACCAGCGTATTATCATCCGCAAGTCAGGTGGGCTTGGGCTAAAGAAGAGCTTCGTTGACTACCCCTACTCCAACATGGTCAACATCAAACTCGACCGCGGCGTACGCAGGGCCAGCGTCGAAATCCTAATGCGGTCTGGCGTTCAAAACATTAAGATTGGTAACCTCGCAAAAGCTGATGCGTTCCAACTTCACCGCATTCTGCGCGAAAACATCGTACACGACCCGACCTCCGGTTCCGGACAACCGTTACCCGTCATCATCCAAAGCCCGGAGCACCCAACCCATAGTGTAGACAACAGCGGCGAACAAGTGTGCAAGAAATGCGGGCGCAAGGTTGCAGCCGACTTTGCATTATGTCCATTCTGCAGGTACCCGTTCAAAATCGAATGCCCCGAATGCGGAAAGAGGATCGACAGAAAATTCAAGCTCTGCCCATACTGTGGGGAAGATCTTTCCTACGTCGAGCAGATCGACTTGGAACTGTGACTCCAAGTCAAACCATCAACCATTTCACAGTCGAACTCCTTCATTATATGGCTCTTCGCATTGAGAATCGTGGTCATTTCTGATATTCATTCGAATCTCGATGCCTTCGAGGCAGTCATCGCCAACCTACCTCATTACGATGAACTCTTTTGCTTGGGCGACTTGGTAGGCTATGGGCCTCAACCAAACGAAGTTGTTGAGAGACTTCGCCAGCTTAAGCCCACCGCCGTGCTAATGGGCAACCATGACTATGCGGTTGTAACAGGTGATACGGCAAGTTTCGCTGCCCATGCAGCTGAAGCTGTCGAATGGACGAGGAAGAAAATCGCACCTCAATACCGTGATTACCTGGCCGCGTTGAAGCCTTCAGCCAGCTTGGAAAAGGGCGGTATGCTCCTAGGCCTCTTTCACGGCAGTCCACGTGACCCACTGACCGAGTATGTTTTCCCGGGCATGCCTAGTGCGGCCGCACGGAAATTGATTGAAAGTAGCGGCGCCGAAATATTGTTGCTCGGTCATACGCATATGCCAATGCTGTATTCATTCGATAAGGAGATGCTAGGTAACCCAGGCAGCGTCGGTCAGCCGCGTGATGGCGATCCTCGCGCGAGCTTCGCAACCTTAACTGTCTCGGAAGGAAGAATATCCTTTGATGTCAAACGTGTGGAGTATGACGTTGACGCAGTCGCAGACAAAATTGTTCGGGCTGGGCTGCCGGTATTCTTGGCTGAGCGCCTGTACACAGGAATGTGAATCGTCTTCCGATGCATGTTTATGCTGATTGGCTGAGGAATTCTTAAGTCACTCTCGTTGGATGCGCTGAGCTACCGAGGGGTCTAGCATGAGACAAACGGCTGGTAAAATGCACGGATGATGGTTGCTACGACCATGCTTCTATTGCCCTTCCGATCGCTTTTATTGCGCCTGGAATTTGTGATTTCGGCAGGGAAACGGCCAGCCTGAAGAACGCGGGATATTCTCCAAAGGATTGGCCTGGGCTAATGCTTACCCGGTGTTGCTCTAGGAGTTGCTTAGCGAATTGCACTGAATCAAAATTCGGCTTATTCGCTTTGGGGAAAACATAGAAGGCCCCATCGGGTTTGTAGAAAGATACATCAATCTTGTTGAGTTCGCGGCATGTCAGGTCCACCTTCTTCATTATCGCGCTAATGCTACGTTGAGCTTCACGACGTCCCTTCTTAATCGCAACGAGAACTGCTCGTTGCGTAAATTCTGGCACACAGGTTACTGCGGTCTGGATGACGCGTCGAATCTGCACTGCTTTCTCTTTGGTCGTTACTAGGTAGGCGATTCGCCATCCTGTTAGACTAAACTGCTTGGAGAAGCTGTTGATGTAGACTGCGTTGCTATAGTCGTTTTCAAGTATGCTCGGCGTTGGAGACCGGACGTACCTGTCGTATACTTCGTCAGACAGAATCATTACGTCGTACTTGCGGGCCATTTCAACTATTTCTTCAAACTTCTTCTTGCCCATGGCTTTGCCCGTCGGGTTGTTGGGACTGTTGACTACTAGCATTCGAGCCCCTTTGCGTAGTTCGGACTCAAGTTGCCCGAGGTCTATGTCCCATCCGTCCTCAAGAGTCGTATTCAGTGGGATAACTCGGCCTCTTGCGAAGTGTACGCATTCCTCGTATGCTGGCCAGGCGGGTTGGGGTATGATGACGCGTTCGAGCGGGGAGACATAGCTGGTTATGGTGGCAAAAATTGCGAATCTCCCACCTGGCACAATTAGTACTTGGTCAGGATCAACGCTGGCGTTGTGCTGGGCACTCAATTCCTCTGCTAGGGCCTTCCTCAATTCGGGCAAGCCGGCGGCTGGGCCGTAGCCAATCACCTTCCTCTTCCGGAAAGTTTCGCTTAGGGCACGAACAGCTTGCTGGGGTGGCGGGAAGTTTGGTTCTCCCACCTCGAAACGCGTTACCCTTTCGCCTTGGGCCATCAGTTTCTGAGTCAGTTCAAAGATTTCCTTCATGAGTTGATCTTTCGACTGGGTGGGCCGTGCGCGATCTTGTACGCTGATGGTTTCCTCGATGAGTAGCTCTCCTAACCTCTTAGCGAAGGCAGAGTCGATTTCGAGGCCTTTAGCCAAATGCGTCAGGCTGTCCATGGTAGCCTGTTCCGCATCTGGGTCTATCGTGGGTAGGCCTTTGCTTTCTTTAATCAAAGCGACCTTGTTGCCGAGAACCAACCGTTCCTTGACTAAGGAGAGAAGTTGCTTGTCTGTTTCTCGAATTTGCTTCCTATATTCTTCAAGGGTACTCAATGCACATGCACTCGAACAGGATTTCGCTGAGTGTTGGTACTTGGTTCATTAAAGGATAATCATTTCAGTAGGGTTGCCTTGGTTCGAAATATCCGAGTTCGGTTCCGGTTGTCGAAAGTTTGACGTAGCCCACTTCTATTTTGCGAACAGCTTCGACAGGTCTGCAGTAGACTTTGGCTGTACCCTTTCCAAGGCCTATGAGAATGCCAATCTGGAGCATGTAACCATCATTGTTTAGGAGGCCGACGATGAGGTTACTCAGTTCCCGGGCCTTGGGTCCCTCAACTTGAGGAAAACCCTTGGGTGTTGAAATGCTAACCCCTTGCAAAGATACCGCTCTTGTTCTTGCTCCTTCTAGGAACCTTCGGTAGCTCGCTGTACGAATCTCGCGTCTGTCGCTTCGAGAACGTGCCAACACTTCCTTGGCGGTGTCGATGCTCAGCGATTGGGCCCTTGACCCAGATAATATGGGTTGAAGCTCTGTCCCGTTAGCCAGCCCGATTACTAGATCCGGTTTAGTTGCGTCGATCATTCTGACCTTGTATGAGATTGCCTCGGGGTCAAGGACCCAGCCGTCGGTGTTGATGATTGTAAGTGAATTTTTCATGCGGTCAGAAAGTTGTTTCAGTCCGTCGATGATTTTGGTTTCGACATGGCTTGGGCTTGTGTGGCCGATGAAAATTATCGCCTCTGGCCTGAGGTCAACGAGCGAAGAGACGGAAGTTGTAGGGACTGAAGTTCCCACAGTGGTTGGAGGTCCAATATCTGATTGCCCGATGTCTCCATCGACGACGACAGGGCTCAACCCTTGCTGTAACAACCGGTTGATCAGGTATACGCAAAGCGTGCTCTTGCCAACATCGGTCATACCGATCACCATAACCTTTCCTTGCTCCATTTCCGCCAAAGCCTCGGCAGCTATCTTCCATGAAGCAGGTATGGTGCTGCCACCGATCTCGAAGATCTCTCCGGACTTGCCAAGTAAGATTTCCAAGTCGGCTTCGGTTCTTGCTTCTACGGGAAGCTGTTTATCTTTCCTAACTGCCAATTTGCGATTTCGGTCTAACGACGCGCCTAGAACTTCGGCATCCCCACTCAAAAGGCGGAGGGAAGCCGGTCCTCGGATGAGTAACGTGTTGTTGGCTGCGAGCATGTGTCGCATGAAACAAGTATCATCCTGCAAAGGTCGGTTCGTTCGCCTTCAATTCTGCAGACATGAATTCAGAGCATATTGCTAAATACGCTATCGCTTCACCCCATGTGCGCCGGGAGGATTCGGTGTTGAAAGTTGCCGATTCCGAAATACGTGAAGGATTGTACTACACTACAGAGCATGAATGGCTGAAACTTGAGAATGATAAATGCCGTATCGGAATAACGGATTATGCGCAGAAATCGCTTCACGAGGTTGTGTACGTTGATCTGCCGAATGTGGGGAAAACCTTGACTCAGGGCGTCACATTCGGAACGGTCGAATCGGTAAAAGCTGTCTCCGAACTGTATTCGCCAGTTTCCGGCGAAGTTGTCGAGCGCAATGAAAAATTGGTGGAATCACCAGAACTAGTGAACCAAGAGCCGTACGGCGCCGGTTGGATCGTTATAGTTAAGTCTTCGCGCCTGCCAGACGACCTGAAAGCCCTGCTGAATGCAGAAGGCTACATGAAATTTCTCGAGGAAGTTACCAAGAAGAGATAAAGACTCCACAGGAAGGGAGGACCGTTCTTCCATCGTTCATGCATTAATTTAAAAATGCATTGCGCACGAATATTGGGAATGATTCTCGGATGAATTCACCGAACAACTCTACGCTCGAAGAGCGGCTGCAACAGTCTCGAGTGTTTAGACGGCCGGCTTTACGAAAACTGCAGGCACGGAGGCTACAAGAGGGGCAAGAGCACAAGGAAGTATACGAGACCATCGCTTCAGAATTCATGAGCCAGCCCTCCCTCGATAACGTCGACCGGCTCTCAACGGTCTACGGTTACTCAAGAGTTCGTAGAGCCATAAGCCTGCTAGATAACTTGGTCTTCGAAGAATTCTTCTACGGTAAACTCCGCCTATACCCGCTCTGGATCAAACAGTTCACACGCCTGCTTGACGCGGCTAGGCCTCGCGCAATCGTAAAGGAATTGCTGACCAGTTCCGGTAATTAGTTGAGCGTGTATCGACGCTCAATAACAAAGGGATTAATCTCGAGTCAACATTAGGCTAATCGCCACAGCCCTCGTGTACGACGGGGACACCGATTTCACGGAAGTGGACAGCAAATAGACGGCCTCTCTCACTTTATGAAGGTGCTTTCATCGCCAACAGTTCAAGAAAGAATTCCAACTGGTTGCAAAGGCTTGGATAAGCTGCTTGAGGGTGGCTTCGCAAAAGGAGAGGTTGCGTTGATTTATGGTGAAGCCGCAACGGGCAAGACAACTACTGTCATCCAAGCAGCTGCGGCCGCAGCCAAACGTGGCCTCAAAATACTATACTTGGACTGTGACCACTCTTTCACACAACAGCGGTTTCATCAGATTGCCGCAGCGGAGTCTCAAGAAATCAGCCAATTGATCCTGATCTTCTTGCCCGAAACATTTTCAGAGCAGAGAACGGTTATTGAGTCGCTCGAGAATTATGTCACACCATCTCTTGGGTTGGTGGTTGTTGATTCCATGAGTTCGCTCTATCGCTCGGCATTCCCCAGCTCGGAGAGCATTTTCAGTCTGAACAGGGACCTTGGAAGACAGGTTGCATACCTGGGTGAACTATCTTCATCGCGTAAGATTGCCTGCATACTGACAAGTCAAGTTCACGCTCGCCTCACAACGCCTGGAGGAGATATAGAGCCCGTGGCGCGAAGGGCATTGTTCCATTTTCCGCAGACGATTCTCAGGCTTAGAAGCACTCCCAAACCTGGTATCAGGGAGTTTGTTCTAGAGAGAATCGGGGGCTCAGATGTTGCGAAGGCTAGCTGCCTAGTCGCACTGAGCGAGAATGGGCTGTCGGATGTTCCGGACTAACTCTTATTTTCAAATCGAATGTTAGCGTCTTCTTCTGATGGTGGACAACTTGTGGCCTTCGACGCAGGATTGGATTTCCGCACTCTCTATAATTGTGCCAACTTACTGCACGAACGGCGCGCCAGTGATTTTCGGCGGAGGCCTACCAATCGATTTCGGCAAATCCCTTCCTGATGGGAAGAGGATTTTCGGGGACAACAAGACTGTCCGTGGATTCCTGAGTGGCCTAATCATAGGTGCCATAGTAGGTGCCTTTGGGTACATCTTGTTTTCAAAGAATCTGTTTACAATCGCATTCTTGGCGTCAGCAGGTGCGCTTTTCGGTGACTTGGCTGGGGCGTTTCTGAAGAGGAGGCTTGGGATTAAGCCAGGTGGCGCATTGCCCGGGGTAGACCAACTGGACTTTGTCGTTGGAGCACTATTGCTCGTTTCTCCGTTCTACAGAATCAGTTGGGGTGCTGTAGCAATACTGCTCTTTGTAACTCCGCCCGTTCACTTTCTCACGAATGTTGTCGCGTACTGCCTACGCCTCAAATCAGCCTACTGGTGACCTAATGCGGTCAGCCGCCGATTTTGGTATTAATCAGCGCAGTCGAATAGAACACTACCAAGAGTACAGTAAGAGTGCCTAGAATGAGCAGAAGGTAGGCATTGCGCGGCCTGTAGGCAAATCGCGTACTCCGCAGCAGCATGTACAGCCCTCCGAGGCCAAGCATGTAAAGGAACGCTGCGATCAAGCTCTCGTTCAAGGTCTGCTGCCCCAAAGTTCCTTTGATTACGACTGAGTATCCTGTAGGAGATGGGAGCAGCGAGATTGGGCGTTCCATTATGTCGTAGATGCCTCCAGCCAAAATGAAGCCGACGAACACAAGAACTGCTATGGCCATAACTGTTGTCGAAGGCTTCATCCTTCGTGCAGTAGGCGACCTGAAAATTCTTAGTGAATAACTGAGATTTGTGAAGGTTCGTTGCAGCCGCCATGGCAGTCTGCGCAGTTTGATTCGAAGGGCTTCCAACATATTCTACGACACATGCATGTGAAATGACCACGAGGCTAAAATATGTTGCCTTGCTTGTGCCCATGAGTAGTGTGTTCGACTATGCCTCAGAAGATTATTTGCGAAGCCTGTGGCTCAATTCTCTATCATGGGCTTGAACTTGAAACACCAACAGAGATCATTCAAAGGCATAATGGTATTTGCCCCCAATGCAAGAAGAAACTGGATTTCGCAACTGAGAAAGTCAAGATTGTTCCTTACGAAGAAACGGCCTAGCCGTACAAAGACTCCGCAGCTGTAAGAGCGAAATAGCTTGCTCAAAGATGTGCAGCTGCAGAGTTTCCATGAGCAAAATGGACATTTGGCTGAGTTCGCAGGTTACAATCTGCCACTCTGGTTCAAAGGAATCATCCCTGAATCTTTGGCTGTTAGGAACGCTGCAGGAATTTTCGATGTAAGCCACATGGGTCGTGCAATAATTCGGGGGAAAGATTCGCAGAGATTACTTGACGCTGTAACTACGAATGATGTTGCGTCCCTCGGCAGCGGTCAAGGGCAGTATTCTCTCATCTGCAACAATGACGGGGGAATCAAGGATGATGTGCTGGTCTTCCGGTTGCAGGAAGCTGAGCACCTAATAGTCTACAATGCGGCGAACCGGTCCAAGGACTACGATTGGATTTTGGCCGCTTCCAGAGGCCTAAGCGTCGACATTCAAGACGTGTCAGATGATGTTGCGATGTTCGCTGTGCAAGGTCCCAAAGCGATCTCCGTAGTGCAGCAATTGAGTAGCATTCAACTTGAGAAGCTTCCTCGGTTCGGATGTGCATGGGCTGAGATTGCTGGAGCTCGGGCCTTGGTTTCCAGAACTGGCTATACCGGGGAAGACGGGTTCGAATTATGTGTCTGGGACTCTCCGGTAGGTAGAGCTGAAAAGGCACAAATGGTTTGGGATAGTATCTTACAGGCTGGCAAACCGTACGGCCTTGAGGCATGCGGTTTGGGGGCCAGAGACCTTTTGCGCTTGGAAGCTGGCCTTTGCCTATATGGAACAGACATGGACGAGACCACGAACCCGTTCGAGGCGAAGCTAGGCTTCGTCGTAAAACTGCACAAAGAATTCATCGGCAAGAAAAGGTTACAGGAACTTAAAGAAAAGGGAACGCCGAGAGCACGCATCGGCCTAGTGACAAAGAGGCGTGTCATTCCCAGGCACGGTTTCAACATTATTCATCAGGAGAAAGCTGTAGGAACGGTCACAAGCGGAACCCTATCACCTGTTCTGAACAGGGGTATCGCAATGGGATACGTTGGCCGCGAAATTGCCCACGAAGGCGCGGTTGTCGGAGTTGAGGTGCGAGATCGGCGGGAGGAAGGAACGATAGTCAAAACCCCCTTCTATGACCCAGGCAAATATGGTTATTCAAGAAAGAGATAAGGAGCGCCAACCAATGTTCTCAATTCCAAGCTCCCAAGTTGCGACAGAAAGTCTCAGCGGGTTTTTCTTCAGCTGACCACGGTGGTCCCGCGGCGATTTCAGAGGTTAACCATTGCTGAAGTGGGCCTGAGGACAGTAACGATCGGCTTCCAACTAACGCCTGTTAGTGTGGGGAGCGCGTTCCCACATTCCAGGCAATGCTCCAAGCCATCGGGGTTACTGGTCCCGCAAGAAGAACAGTAAACTGGATTCAGTATTGACCCGCAACCAATGCAATACCTGGCATCCGATGTGTTTGATTTCCCGCAGGAAGGGCACCTAAGGTATGTGCTGGGCATCTTATCAGCCACGACTGATACGGATTCGCTCCGAATCCTGAAAGGTCTTTGCTAGTTGAACTTTGGTTTCTTAACCGTACGGAGCGGTCAATTTGACAAGCAGGGCTTGTGATAGGACGGTCTAACATCGAATTCCGTTGCAGGAACTGGGGGCAGCGTCGTTCAGCTGATGTTGTAGCTCACCAACCTTTTATAACACACAAAGTGTAGTCTGAAAAATCTGCAGGCGGTCGAATGTCAGCAACCCGGCAAGCGCTCAGGAAGCTCCGTGGCTTCTTGGGGAAGTACATTAACCGCGAGACTCTTGCCGGCCGGGTCGAAGGGACCCGCAAAGTTCTCTCCGGCATTTCTAGGGGAACAGTCATCGAAGCAATTGTAATTGCTTTAATTGTCCTCTTGGCACTAGCAGTCCGCATAATGCCGATTCGCTGGGGCTTCTTCCTCAACGAATTTGATCCATACTTGCAATGGCGTATGGCGCAGTATGTAGTCGATCACGGGTTCCTGGCTTGGTTTAGTTGGCATGATACGATGAGTTGGTATCCATACGGTGCGGATATGCCGACGTGGAATCTGTACGGCACAGCCTTCGTGATAGCGGCTATTACAATGTTCTTGCACGATGTGGGCGTAAACGCATCCGTGTTTGTAGTGGCAGTAATTTTCCCCGTAGTCGCAGGAACGATTACCGTTCTGGCTGCTTACTTTCTTGGGAAGGATTTCTGGGGAAAGGGCGCTGGATTATTCACTGCCCTGTTTTTGGCTTTGAACCCAAGCAGTATTGGCCGAACCCAACTTGGCTTCCTCCGTCATGAGCCGCTTGGCATTCTGCTGATGATTCTGATTTTCCTATTCTTCAGGAGGTCGACTCTGCCTAACTCTTCGACTCGCAAGACGCTGATATATGCTGGCTTGACTGGGTTTTTGCTCTTCTACTTGGCTGCCTCATGGGCAGCGGCATACTTCCCGCTCGACTTGTTGGTTTTGTACGCGATCGTCTTGGGGATTCTGGGGCGTTCTTCGAAAAAATTCTTCATAAGCTATTCAGTTGCTATGGGAATATTCTTGCTCTTTACACCCTTCTTGGTTCCCAAGTTGGGTTTAGTCTCCCTCAATGACTTTACTTGGCTTGTAATCCCTGTTGGGGAGGTTATTTTGCTCGTTCGCGAGGCGTCCACATATATCACGAGCAGGAAGCATCAGATTTACACGTTGGCGACCGTGGTACTTGGAACCTTAGTCGTGGTGAGTGGGCTTTCCTATTTGCACATCGTCTCTCTGCCCTACGGCAAGTTCTATGCGGTAATAAATCCGTTCATACGTGGTGACGTTCCAATCATTCAGAGTGTTGCTGAACACCAGCCGGCAACATGGGGGTCATTCTACTACGAGTTTGGAGCCCTTATTTTTCTGATTTTGTTCGGGTTCATTTTCATATTGCAAAGGTCTAGGGACGATGATATCTTCGTCCTTCTTTGGGGAGTAACCGCTGTTTATTTTGCAGCATCCTTCGTCCGTCTGACGTTGCTCCTTGCTCCGGCCTTCTGCCTCTTAGCGGCCATCGGCACGGTGGAACTCGGCAAACCCGCAGTTGACATTGTGCGCGAGGCGGTGATATATCCGAAGCATAAAACTCGGGTGATAAGTAGAGTTGGTCGAGAGTTCGGCGTCGCCATCTTCCTAATCCTTCTCATAGCAATAATCCCAACGTTCTGGACTGCGGTGCGCGGATCATACCAACCCGCAACAATCGTAACTTCGAGTATTCCCACGGCTCCACCTTCAGGGCAGGAGTTGAAGTATGCGGATTGGCTTGAGGCGCTCTCGTGGATGCGGCAGAATACAGCTCCGGGATCGGTTATCTTCGCTTGGTGGGACTACGGCTACTGGATAACCGCATTGGGCGAACGGCGGACCCTTGCAGATAACGGTACCCAGAACTCCACGCAGATAGCTATGATAGCTCAAACCTTCCTCGACAATATGACCCTGGCAATCCCTAACCTCGCGCGCTACAACGTGTCATACGTGGCCATCTTCATCACCCCGTCAGGGGGCACTTCGGGAGGTTACCAGGGATTCGGCGAGGATGGGAAATGGTACTGGATGGCACGCATCGGAAACAACACAATGTGGCAGAGCTACAAGGTCATCTACCAAGAAACCCTTACCCGCACTTCTACTGGTAGTACCAGTGCAAGTTACACTCAGGTGTTAATGGACTCGAAGGGGAGGATTGTGAGTAACGACACGATTGCCACAAATAACCAGCTTAACGACCACACCATGCTCGGTTACATGATGGCTTTCTCGACAACGTCAGGCACTGAGCAGCCTTCTCCATACCTTACGCGTGTTTTCTCTTCCTCGAACAACTTCGTATTCTTGTACCGAGTCAAAATTGGAAAACCGGCTCTCCTAACCCTTAAGCCAGTCAAAAGCCAGCTAACATACGGAGACAAAGTGATCTTTGCCGGAAACCTCACAGATACCTCTGGAAAGCCGCTGACAATCAGTAACCCCCAAGTGAATTTGGAATACTCCGATGACAGCGGCCAATCTTGGTTACCAATAAGATCGGTCCCTGTATCTTCAAACGGGACGTATGGTTACGCTTGGACACCTGACGTTGGAAGCGTCCTAGTCCGAGCCCACTACTTGGGTACGCAAGGGCCGTACTCAGAGACTTCAACCGCGCCCCAACAAGTTTCCGTAACGGCGGCGAACGTCGCCCTAAGTATCTCAACATCAACCAGTTCAGTGACCGTAGGGTCGAACGTAACGGTGACGGTTCAAATGTCGCCGCTCGTGAGTGGAGCCAACGTTACAGTATCATACAGCCTCGACAACAAGACCTTCGTACCGATTAGGAGTTTAATTATGAATTCCACAACAATGAGCTTCACTTGGACAGTTAGCGTATCTGGGAGCTTCATGCTAACCGCCACTTGGCCGGGAGACACTGATCACAACTCAGCCAGAGCGGTCGTTACCTTGAATAAGCCATAACCAGAGTTTGCTTGCAGCCACTTCAGCGTTCAGTTTCTCTCCGGCTGACGGAGCCGGGCATATTTGTCATGCGGGGAAAACTTTGATGGATGTGGTGTAACGGTTGAGGTTCCACATTTCGGGCAGGTCTGTTTCAACGTGTAAGTCTTGCAGTTCGGACACTTTCTTAGCAGCCACTTCAACTCAGTTTGCGCCCTTCGCCGCCGAGTCCTTTGATGGCGTTCAACGCCTCTTCAATCGCTAGGTTTAGCGTCGCCTGGGCGTCGGTTATCTCCTTGCTCCTAACCTCAAGCCTGTAACGAGGCGATCCGATGGTGTAAATGTTGATGGTGGTTCCGCGGGATTTCTTAACCTTCTTCGCTCCACGCAAAGCTTGACGAATTGCCTCTACCCCTTCTGTCTTGGCGCAAGTCAGCTCTACGGTTCCAGTGACCTTCGCCTTCTCTAATCTAATCTTGCTCCGGGCCACCTCCGTGAGTGCCTTAGCCCAGTCTTCGCCTATACCAAGCTTAGTGAATATTTCCTCGCCTTCATCCGTGGCTTCTTCGAATGCATCGAAGGGGTTGTCGAATTTTTCGTAGATGATCGACCTGACTTTGGACACGTCTTCTTCGCCGACCTTCAACCTCTCGGCGGCGCCTTTGATTATTGAATCGGCCTTCTTGACCTTCTTCCATTCGAGCATCTTCTCGGACTTTTCTCGCCCGGTCACCCTGCGAAGCGAGAGGTCGACTTGGGCTCGTTGGGGGCTAACCCGCAGAACCTTCAGGGCGAGTTTCTGTCCTTGCCTGACATGAACCCGAATATTCTTCACATACGTGCTTGCGATTTCCGAAATGTGAATTAGGCCTTCTACGCCGTCGTACTCGTCAAGCTTGACGTACGCGCCGTAATCCACAACCCTCGTGACACTTGCTACTACTAGGTCGCCGACCTCTGGGTATCGTGGCGTTACTGACATTTCATTGCCCTATCCGAGGATCTGCACAACTTCCGACTTGATTTTCGCTTTTCCACCAGTTGGTTCAGCCAAGACCTCTTCGCAAACTGAACATCGCGGGGGGATTGAAGGCCTATCGAATATTACTTGCTCGTTTCCGCATTTGGCACATTTGATTCTGACGAAGTTGCTTTCCGGCTTCGGAATCAGTTCTCCCTTGACCATACTCGCTCTCACTCTAGGCTCTTGTGAAGGACGAGGGAAAAGAAAGCAGGTAACATAAGTGTTATGGCCTCGCTTTCGGTGCCAGAACCTCGTCTTGGACTGACCTGGCGTATGGTCCTTTAGGTGATTTCGAGTTTTCGAAGCCTAATTCCGAGTCGGTAGACCTCGGAGTTGCAGGTTCTGCAACTGAGCCTGAGCAGCTGCTTCTTGGTTGTCTTTGCGGTGCGCTTCAGCTCCGGAAACTTCTGTCCGCCATAGCCATGTTTCCTTCGTGCTTGCCGCCTTGCCCCGTCAGACATGGCACGTTCTTTACTCTTCTTGTAGATTGATACTTGGTGATCAGTATGTGATTTGCATTTCGGACAGTATGTTCGAATCTGTTTTGGGGCTTTCATACTGATCAGCCTGACTTCGCTACGTAGCCTTGCGTGCGCTATTTATTGTTGATGGAGTTGTTCGGCCAACTTTTCCGGGCGAAGATTAGGAACGCGCTTGACATCAATTTCCTTCGCCAGGCCTTGCTTGATCAGTGCCCGGGCGTTTTGGTTTGGAAGGGAACCGACGTCTTCTTTCTTATACGGGCCGTATATTTTCAAATCAACTCCGACAATTTCGGGAACGTTATCTAGAAACCTTACGACCGATAGCTCCATCGGGCCACCAGGCGAACCTCCTGCCGGTTTTGTCGCTTCATGTTCCTTGTAAGTTGAAATGGATTCATTGAACCGTCGCACGAGCTCTCTCTCTTCTTCCGTTAAGCCATCCGCGTTGATTACGCTGCCTTCTCGCGCTGCGTTTACAATTTTGTGCAGCCTCGTTTGCTTGATTTCTTCAAGGAGGCGTCGCGCGATTTCTTTCTCGTCAACAAGTAGGCGGCCTTGGATTGTGCGTGTATCGCCTGCAGCTGAATCGTCTTCCAGTCCCTTTAGGTAGCCAGCGGCCCTTCGGTAGAAGTCGCTGGGAAGTGGCTGGGGTTTCTCGGATGTCTTTTCTGCCTTCCAAGCCTTGTAGATGTCGTTGTACACGATTAGTTCACCGGGGATGCAACGCCCTTAGCTATGAGTAAGATTGCTGCTGCGAGAGGTAACTGAACTTTCTCGTCGGCGAATGGCCCATAGTTCTGGTCGCGTAATCTGAGTTCAGGTGCTTCGGTGACCTGAACGTTCTGGACTCCTTCGAACACTACCGGTTCATAGAATGGATCGAATTCTTCGAGGCGCCCGATTTCAACTTCGGCAGCCTTGAACCCTGTCTTGCCGTTCAGGGTTTCTGGCATACGGATCAATCTGTGTATGTCTGTGGTCACGACTGTATCGATTTGGGCTGGTAGGGCGACGAGGCTCATCGCTTTCTCAACGATGTTCCTCCAAACTTTCTCATTTATGTGCCACTTGTCTTGAAAAGAACTCCAAAGCATTTTTCTCGACCACTCTTTCTTAATTGCTTCGCGATCGTTCAGAATTTGATTGGCAGCACCGCGCGTGAATCCGAGATCAACCAACCGTTGATGATCCCATTCCGTTAGGATTTGGTATACCCCACGGGCAAGCCTGCCGCGCCACCCAGGGTCCGTCAGGTCCGGCCCAACGACAATTGGATGCCTATTTTCCAAGAGGTCCTGATACAGGCCTTGCTCGGCCGGGTCCAGTCCCAAGGCCAGGACGTAGTCGACTATCTCCTTCCTTTGCATATCGTCCAGTGTCTTGAGGCTGTCGGAGATGATGTGAAGGTGATATCCCCTATGGCCGGAGAAGAACAAGTGCATCTGATTAGATTTTATTCCGAAGTCCTCTGAGAGGAACTCGATTAGTTTTAGGACTTCCTCTTTTGCGGCAATCAGGCATCGGACGCATAGCCAAGGTTTTTCATCTATTTTCTCCGCGCCACACTTAGGACATTTTGTTGGTTTCTTTCCTCTCCGCGTCTCCTTACACTTACTGCACACCCACAGGTCATGTGTTTCTTTGCATGGGGTGTCGATGTGATCTGCGTCAACATCAAAGACAACATCCGAGCCCTTCCAACCCTTTTGGTCCATCTCGAGGTCGGGGTGTGCGTAGTACGCTGTAGAATAGTAAACATCTGAAGGACTCAGTGATATGAGCGAATCAGTGAAGGCACCAAAGTCGTGAAAGGCCTTGTGCCGTAACATTATTCTTTGCGGGAAAAGCAGGAACCCAAATTCGCGTTCAATCATCGCCGGTGGCGGTTTAAGGGTAGAGCTGACGGACTTGTAGTACTCCTGAAATTTCTGTTTTAGGAATTCGAAGCGTTGAGTTTGCGTTTCGGGTGGCAGGCTGCTCTTCCCCATTTCCATATCGAAATCGAATATTCGGTACTCTTAACTTCAGAATGGAACGCGCGAATATAGCTTTGCGTGCGCTCAATTCATAAAGCTAGCCGAACATAGCGGCGTGTAGTTGAAACGAAATGAGCGAAGGGTACGTGAAGGTGGGCCAAGTGGACGATTTCCCAGTTGGTTCGTTGAGGAAGGTTGTTTTTGGCGGTGAGGATGTCCTTGTGGCGAATGTTGGCGGCAAGCTATATGCGATGGCAAATACCTGCACGCATCGCGGTGGGCCGCTTGATGAAGGGGAGCTTGAAGGGAGTACGGTCACCTGCCCCTGGCATGGCGGCCAGTTTGATGTCACCACCGGAAAAGTCGTCGGCCCTCCACCGCTGAAGGACGAAGTGCCATTTGATGTCCGCATCGAAGGCTCTGACGTGCATCTCAAGAGAAAATACAGCCAGGCTAACTCATCCATTTCCTAGCGATAATGACGACAGCGACAACAATCGCTGCCAAGAAGACTATAATCGCTACAAACGTTTCTAATGGAAACATGGGTACGTAAACGGCAGTCACGATTGTTGGCGCAGTCATGACGACAGAGTCTGAGATGGTTTCCCCATCAGGTTTTGCCCAGTAGGCCAAGTCATATTCCATGCCCAAGTAGCCCAACAGCCCGTCAGCGCGTACACGTTCTGGGGCGCCAATTTTCGCTGTTGCGTTTTCATTGTACCATCCTCCCCCTAACGTAGGGCCATAACGCGAATTCACGATGAGTAAGTAATCAACCGAGTAATTCAGCCTCTGTAGGGAATTCGCTGAGACCTGAAAAACTTCATTCGTGAGTTCGTACCGAGTCCCAGGCCCACCCTGAATTTGCGGATCTGAGGAGATCAGGTGTGTGGTTCCCTTCGCGAAATATAGATCAACCCAAGAACCGCCTGAGTTTTCTACGTTTAGGGTACCATCTACGTGAAGCGGAACTGCGACAGAGTTTGGAATTTCGCTAGTTATCAGGGTGAATCGGAACAGGCCGGTTGCAGTGCGAGCATCTACCTTTCCGAAGCCCCAGGTTGGGGACCCGGTCGCAAGCACACCCGTGTGTGCGTCAAGTCGGGCCGTTTGTTCCAATATTCGTGGGACGTCCATGGCTTGTAGGTTTGGTTCGTACTGTAGCATTAGGGCAATGGTTCCGGCTACGTGTGGTGTTGCCATGCTCGTTCCGGCTAGGATTCTGTGGAACGGGTCCGGGTCACTGTTTTGTCTAGGTATCGCGCTTGCTCTCGCGGATGCTATGAGCGCGCCAGGTGCTACCACGTCCGGCTTAATTCTTCCGTCCCTGGTGGGCCCAAGCGAGCTGAACGATGCCATTCCACCGGGCGGTATGTCTCTGCGCCCATAGGTCTGGCCATCCATTCCCACCCATGACGCGTTTGTAATGTAGGCACCGACAGTTACGACATTTTTCGCCGTACCGGGTATGCCCACCGTGTCGTGCGGGTCGATAGCGTATCCATCTCCTGGGACAAAGAACGCTCCCGGATATGAGCAAGTTACCGCGTCAGTCCATGCATCCCAAAGGCCTAGGGAGTGGATTTGATTCGCCTTGAGCGTGACGCTCCAGCCCGTAGTTCGAAGGTTGCTGGTTGAGTTGACTTCAAGGTACAGTTCTTTACCGGTGATCGAGGAACTAATAGTGGTTGTTACGTTTCCCGAATTGCCCAATACGCCTCCTAATGCTGTCGGGGCGGGGTATGTTTGTCCATCTGGGGTTGTTAGAGTGGCGTCTATTTGATCCTGTGGCGAATACCACACATCTATCTGAAGGTCCACTGTCGTTTCCTGAACCTGTAACTGGAACGTTACGTTGTTTCCCTGGGTCAATTGCCCCCGTATGTGGGCGTTATCTCGTGCTGAGTTGCCTGCAGCAACAACAACCGGCGTTCCCGATTTCACGAAGGCGTCGAGGCCGAGCTCGAACGGGTCGGTCCCATCATGAGCGCCAATGTTGCCGCCCAAACTCAGGCTTATGACCGAACGCATCCCAAGCTGCTTGGCCTTTCTCACTATGTAGTTTACTCCGTCTAGGATCTGCGCCGTGCCGAAGTTCCAACTTGAGCCATTGCAAACGCTATACCCGCTCTTTACGAAAATTATGCTCGCGGCGGGAGCTACTCCGGTAAAGTTCCCGGTCGCCATGCCGGAGCCTGCAGCTATTCCAGCTACGTGTGTTCCGTGGCCAAATGTATCGGTTTCAGGGCAACTGCCCGCTTGGATGTCAGCCGATGTGCACTCGTAGCCGTAGTTGAAGCCAGTTGGTGGGCGGCCAGAGGTTGACTGGTCCCAGACGAATAGAATTTTCGTGGTTCCGTTAGGGAAGGTGAAATCTGGATGCGAAGTGTCAATGCCTGTGTCAACAAAGCCGACAATTACGCCTGCACCGGTTACGTTGCGGCCTTCCGGATCCTTCACCTCGTTCCACACCTGCGGCGCTCCAGTGTCTGGTACGCCACTTTCCCAGTCAATGCTGAGGGAATGGGAATTCTCGATACGTGTGACAAAGGGCAGGCGTGCAATTTCGGGTAGCTCAGCTGGCATTGTGCGAAGGACAGCAATGGGTCCTGCTATCGTGGTCACCGTGCCATAATTGCCTAGCAATTGAACGTCACCGGGTTCGAAATCGCGGCCGCCTTCAACGAAAATTGAGATTTGGCGGATTGGATTCTGTAGTCCTCGAATTACGATGAGGGCATGAGTAGGCGGTGCAGGGGGTACAAACGTAGCCGCGATCAGTATGATTGCAACTGTGCAGAGAACCTTGTTTCTAATCTTCACGCGTGAGTCCCTATCTATCTGTGTGCCTGTCTTCGGGACGGCCTTCCCTTTTCCTGTCTGAACAAGATTCTCGCTTTTCGTCTGTAGTACGATAATGGGTGCTTTATTGTTCCGCATAATTCATCCGGGTTTATACATAGACCGTGCGTTCGCATGGTACTACAGTTTGGCGCTGTGTATTTTCTTCTTGAGCCGCGCTTTCCTGCGATGTGTTCGACTTGATAGCGCGCGATTCTCTCATCGAAATCGGTGAAAGTCTTGAACATTTTGAGTAGGTCCTCTTCGTTCGTGCCGATGTTCAGTAGGAAAGCAGCCATCGCGAACCTTCCCATGTGGGATATGTGTTTGCTTGTTTGCAGGAGGCTGAGCAAATTCTTCATGCACGGTGGCATCGCGGAAGCCATCACAGCTCGGGGCATTTCATCAGCTGCCAGGTACTGGGACCGGGCCTTCAGCATCGATCGCAATGGTTCAACGCGTTTGTCCAGTTCCGCGGGCAGCGCTACGGTTGGGTCTGCAGTTTTCTCCAGCACTCTAGATTGAACTTCTTCTTCCAGCAGTCTTGCGAAATCTTCGCGGGGAAGTAGGACATAACCTCTCTCGAGAACTCTGTTGACCAATTTCCACCTGAGGTCGTGTATTCTGGATGAGTTGCTCACGTAAAATGTGAAGTAAAGGGCAAACTCGAAATGACTGTCTCCGACGTCCCGCTCTACGAGTTTCGCGTCCCAACCGAAGGTGCCGGTCGCAACTTGTAGCAGCTTTTCTGGGGTTTCCTCCCTCAGAAGTTCATAGGCTCGCTTTGCTTCGGCGAGAGCATACCGGCGTCGGGTCCTGTCGTCCCTCATGGCGCTTATCAGCATCAGCGCGGTGGGGTATGCGAGTATGTCAACATCCTCCTGCATCAGGTCGGCGGATATTCTACCGCTGAAAACACCTTGCCTAATCCGTTCCATAGCGCGTTCGAGTATTGGAACTAGTTCAGGTCTCACAAGGTCAAGAGGATCGATGCCTCGTGACTTTATGTAGCTCGACGCTTCGGCTGTGAAAGGAAATTTCGCCAAATCCAACTTGGTTAGAAGCGTCTGCATACTAAGTGCCTCTAATTCGCTGGGCAGAGCCAATAACGGTTATGCCGTTTTGGCGTTAATAGTTCTACTCCGCCTCAATTCTTGGGGCTAGAAAGTATAGCAGCTTTCCTTGTTGAGGCATTTCATACTCTAGTTTGACGGGCATGTTGGACGAGAATTCGAGTGTGACGAGTTCCGCGGCCATCGAGCCGGCTCTTGAGATTTCGGCCAAGTAGTTCAGGTTGAAGGTTGCTTTGCATGGTTCCTTGACTTCCAGCTCTAGTAAAACGTCGCTTCCTTTCTCGAGCTCTATTTTGGCTCCACTCAACTCAGTAACGGCTTCTGCCGTGAACTTGTCTTGTGTCGTCTCGAACCTAACGTTATCGCTCACGGTCTGGATCTGATCAATAATGTCTTTGAAGCTTGAGCTAATCATCTTGATTTTCGTGTTAAAGGCAATCTTAGGTGTTGGGACTTCTTCGTCTCCAGGGTCGAGCGTGGGCAGAGTGAATGTAGTTTTCCATTTACCCTTGATAACCATGTTCAGCTTTCGTGTGTTTTCGTCGTATGACATTTCGAGGGGTTCTTGGCCGACGCCGCGCAACTTTTTGACAATGTCGGCCACGTTCAACCGAATCTTGGTCGGTTGAAGGCAGGTGTATTCCTCAAATGCGGATTTGTTCCATTCGAAGTCAACCATGGCTACGTGGGATGGGTCCATGGACCTCAGCTTGACGCCCTCAGGGGCGGCGTTGAAGTCGGCTTCCTCAATGAGCGTGGATATCGCGGCTAGAAGGTTCTTCCAAAGTCTTGCATCACTGATAGTTGCCTTGAACATTTGCTGTCACCGAATATTGGGGGTGCCTTAGAGAGGGAGCATTACGCATTTTAATTGAGCGGTGTGACTCGCGACAATGCTTACTAGGAATTTTCACGCCAAGTTCTCCCGCAACTTGTGCAACGGAAGAACTGCGTTGAGGATTCATCTGCTCCCCGTGTTTGTACAAGCCAATAGAACGCTTCCTTGTGTCCACACTTAGGGCAGTCGACTTTGGTTTTCGGCAGTGTGCGAATCTTCTGCTCTTCTTTGCCGATGACAACAACGTTCTCTTTTTGTTGTTCCAGTTTCTGCACCGTTCGGTCTGAGCGCTTTGTCTCGTAGCCGCATTTTGGGCAGCTTAAGACGATTGATTTCTGTTTCTTTGTAGGCAGGAGCGCTAAACCGCACTTTGGGCAGAACTGCACTTTTGATAACGACCGGCTACGGCAATCCCAGAGAGTTCCATTTAAGCGTTACTTGCTCTGCTATCAAATCTGCAACCCTCGCGGCTTCGGGAATAGAGGATCTTGGTGTGGAGGTGAGAGCGAATAATTCTTGAGTCTTCTCGCGGCTTATTCCTTTAGCCAAGACGTGAAGGCGTTCACCGTTGACCTCGAGTTCATAATGATTCGTCCCTAACGGTTTCTTACTTTCCTTCGTCGCCGCGCGTTTCTTGATTATTGATATAACTGGTAATTTGACTCTGCGCGCCAGCTCTGTGATGTTGATCTCGAGGTCGGAGACGATTTGTTCTTTCGCAAGGATCACAGCATGCAGTTGCGAATATTGTCTCGAATTCGTTATCGCTCTCGAAATTTTCGAGAGCGGGCGAGCAGTCTCCGACTCTATCCAACATGTTAGAATGCCGTCTAGCCAGGAACGACCCCTGAAAACGGCGCCGACGACTAAAGCCGTACCATTTCTATGGGCTGTGGCGCTTATGCCTAAGATCCTGGCTTCCTTCTTCAGCAAATGGGATTCGCCAGCTAACTGGTGGCTATGCGTTCCGCGGCCAGTTTCATCAGTTCCGAGAGTCCGGTCTCCAATCCATCCGGGTTCTCGCTGAGGATCTTCACGCTCTCCTCGATTGTGATGAGTTTTCTCTGGTATGCCTCAACCAAAAGGGACTCTGAAGCATTTGCAAGGTCCTTCCTTGAAACCTGAGTTCCAAGGTATTTCCGTAGATCAGAGCGCCTGAAAGCCTCTGCGAGAATTCTGTCACTGACCTTGACACCTTGAGGTTTTCCGCTGCTGTTAGTCAAGGCTAGTGAATACACGAAGTTAACGAAGGCGTCTCCAAGGCTGGCTAGTTGCTTATCGCCCATGACCTTGCGAGGTGTTTCTTCGTTACTCATCAGGTGGGTCCGACGGCCTTAGCGAATTTTTCATTGAACTCCTTGTTAAGTTCCTGAATACCAGCTAGAGCATTCAGAAGGACTTTTTCCGGCGAAGCCTCTCGCTTGGTTCTAAGATAAACAATGCTTGATCTGATTAGGGGGTGCGGCTGGTCGTAACCCGCAATCTCCACATTCTTGTCCTCAAGTAGTACGTTCTGGAGCAGGTTGCAGAAGGTATGGTCCTCCCCAACTATTTCGAGCCTCAGCTCGTTCTTCCCCTTTGATAGAACTTTGACTTCCAATGGTTGCACCTTCAGGCAGCTTGGCCGTAATCCTCTGCGAGCCTCCTACTCTCAAGGTTTCCGCATGATGGACACTGAAGCTTTCTGTTCGTGAACTCCAAGGCAGCTCCACACTTGGAGCAGAACGCCTTAATCACGCCTAGACCGCGGCCCGCTGTTGTCAATTTGGGAATTCTGTTCGTCATATCGATCACCCGCGCCCGGAGTATATCCCCTGACTTACATACGTCAGACATGTTTCTCTCATACCGTGGGCTCGACGACGAGATATGAAGGATTGCGGTGAATGGGTTTTGCAGCGCCTTGCCGTCGATTTTCCAAATATTCACAGTTGCCATTTTCTCCTGCGCGTGTATGACGGAAGCAAGGACGGTTGTTCCTTCCTTTGGTAGTTGCGGGATCCTTGTGGTTGGAACGACGGTCACGCGCTTGTTCTTCAGATCAATTTTTGCAGTTCCTGTGAAGTTCGCATAGATAGTGCCTTCCTCTTCGTATGTGCCAACACCAGGCAGGAACTGTTCCACGACCCCTAACTCGTCGCCGGGGAGAACGGGTTGGGCCATCTCACGTGGTGTCTTACTCAAATCTTAACCACCAGAGTATTAATCCAGGTTTGAATTTCTTCGCCGATTCAGCGGTTCGAAGATATTTCTCCAACAGTTGCGCGATTTGAGGGCGGTAGATGCAGCCTTGTATATAAGGGCAGGCGCAAAAAGAAACTAGCTTGGGTGAATTCTGAATACGTCAACTTCCACTTGGTGCTTTTGCTTTCTGTGAAAGGGGAATTGATGTGGAATTTCCATTCTTGCGCTCAGAATTCTTTCAGTTAGGTGCGCCCGTCCCTGCAGCCAGCGAATGAGATACCGACGAGTTGAAGACTTGTGGATACTATAGACTGTTGTCCCCAATGTTAACGCAACCTGAAGGAAGTGAATATCAGCATGGGGTTGTTTGGTGCCAAATGGTGGGTTCATTAGAACCGTGTCGACCCTCCCTCGTAAGCTTCGTATGTCACAATGTACCCAATCTGGGCGTAACCCCAGCTGTTTGGCGTACCTTATTGCGACACCAAGGCTGGGCATGTCTAGGTCAACCCCGACCACGTATTCCGCGCCGAGCATTGAAGCGCCTAGCGCGAGTCTGCCCGTTCCCGTTCCGAGGTCTATTACCGATTTGTTCTCGATGTCATCGTATATGTAGCATGCTTCGAAGAGGATGTTTGCAGCTAGGCCGGCTGGGATAGTGTACTGCTCGAGGGCGACTTTAGGGTCGGGGTGTGGACTTACTTGCTGGAGTTTGATGGCTAGGTCGCGCTTGCGTATGAGGACTTGTCGGGGGTGCAAGATAAGGGCCTTCAAGCCTAGGCAGGGGCTAATGCCACTCCTCCAACGTCATTCCTTTCGTGTAATCTTCCCAGCTCTTCTTGCCTAACGCTATCATCACTTCTTCTGGGTTGAGAATGGGCTTTCGATATCGTTCTTGGTCGTCGGTGCTTATTCGTGGGCATGAGATTTCGACGTAGGCATCTAGGTCCGTGAAGGATCCCAAGGTCTCAGGAATCACCTCGGTTGCACAAATCAGGATAGTTGAATACCCCTTCTCCTCCAAGAGCTCCTTCAGCCGCCGCGCAAGGGAGATGTTCATTTGACTACTCTTCAAACCTACGATGATTCCGATCCTCCCAGCTTGCTTGAATCTTTCAATGCTGATCCATCTCTTCCGGAGAAGCTTTCGACAGACTTCGGTCATGTCCTTCGCTGTTTGCTGAAATGGGTCGACGACGATGGTCCTTTTGCCTATCGCTAGCGGAATACCGAGCGCGTGAAAATCACCCCCGCTCAAGATTACTACGGCGTCGATTTTTCCTGCGATCGCTCTGACGCTGCCGTAATCGCATCCCAGAACTTGCCCGGGATACTTCAGCCAGCCTGAGGGCCGACCGATGAGCACTTGCTTTCCGTGTTCTTCCAGAATTTCTCTAGCTTTATCGATCTGGTGAATATGCTGGATGTTTGAACCGAGCCCGATCACGTGCTCCTTCTCTAGCAGTTTGACGGCTTGGATCATCGGTTCTACTATTGACACATCCGTTCGCACTTCAACGTACAGAACGTTCTCGTCAGGGAATTCCCCAGGAATCTCCGCGTGCCCGAGGTGGACCAGTAAATCAGCGTCAACATGTTTCTGCGGGTAGAGCGCAAGATCGCAGGCGCCGTAACAAGGGTCACCTGAGACGAATACTTCGGCTTGCGTCTCCTTCTCAAGCAACTTTGCCAGTCGAAATCCGGTTGGTTTCAGGCCTTCAGGCATTTGGAGAAGGATACGTTTTGAACCGCGCCTTCTTATCTCATCTATTATTCTATCTTCTTCCAGTTGGAACATTGCCAAACATCGGTGTAGCAGGCTTACTGCACAACTTAACCGTTCCTTTGCGTGAGAGGCACTGAAGCGAGAGGCTCAGATGGAAATTCCAACAAGGTTCGTTGATAAGGCAAGATTCGTCAGAGTAATCTTCACCGATGTGGAGAGAGAGTACGATGCCTTACTCCACTTGATGACGCTTTCATTCGACTGGGTTTGGAGGAGGCGCATGTTCGCTAAAATGGATTTCTCACGAGAGGTCATAATATTGGACTTAGCATGCGGGACAGGGTTAGTTACTTTCGAGTTGAGCCGTGTGCTTAAGCCGGACAGTTGGATCGTGGGTTTAGATCTGAGCCCTGCGATGCTGAGTATAGCCAACCGAAAAAAGCACAAGGTTCGGGGCGGGCTTAAGGTGGATTTTGTGAGATCTGCAGGCGAGGCTCTTCCATTTCGCTCTGAAACTTTCAGGTACGTGACGGTCGGTTTGGCGTTGCGAAACTTTGGCGACAAATTGGCTGCGTTCCGGGACACGCTGAGAGTTCTGCTTCGATCAGGATGGTTTCTTTCAGTCGACTTCGTAAGGCCAGAAGGGACTATCATATGGCGGCTCTACAATTTCCACATATTTCACGTCCTTCCCCCTCTTGGTGGACTAGTTTCCAGCTATTGGAAACGAACTTTGACCTATCTTGCAAATACGATACTGAAATCCGCCTCAGCGGATGAAACCTCGGACGCGCTCCTCGGCGCAGGATTCAAGCGTACATTTTCCGAGAAGATGACGTTAGGTGTGGTCGCGTTAGTTTGTGGTCAGAAATAAGGGGGCGCTCACTATCTTCGGAATTATGAGGCCTGCTGCGAGTAGAACCATTGAATAGTATTCTAATCTAGCAATTGTCCACGCAACTCCTCGCGCATGACGTGAAAACTCACGTAGGTCGGCCTCGAGGATTTTTCCGCCGAATTTCCTGGACAGTTCGCTACGCCGGAAGCTTATTTCGCCACAACCGGGGTAGGCAACGGTGCCAACGTTTCTTGCGTCACGATACAAGCAACTGCAAGTTTTGTGGACGCGACGTGCATTGCTTTCTTGGCAGTGTCGATCGCATTGCTGTTAACGTAAATGTCTAGGATTGACTGCCCTGTCTTGACCCTCGCAGCTCTACCGGTTGGTTTACCGAAGGCTCTTCGCATTCCCTCTTGCAACCTGTCGGCGCCTGCCGTTGCGATCATCCGGTTCTCTCGTAGAATGACGTGAGGGTAGACGCGGAGGTGAATTTTGTAGCCTGTTTCGCCCAATACGTCGAACAAGACCTTGTTTGCGGAAACGCGAGCAGCTTCGAGTGCATTATGGCGAATCTGTTCAGGGCTCTGTGCAACCAGGGATATTTTGTATTCGAAATGCGATTTCGTGTCGCCCATCATGAACTTTGAGATTTTCGACGGAGGAGTGCCGTGAATGTACTTTCCCCTAGTGTATGGTTGGCCTTTGATTTGCCTGTAGTTTCTGCCCTTCATGTCTCTTTCACCGGGGAGTTTAGCGTGATTGCTTTGAGTGTTACTTAAGTTTACATGCTATCAAGTCGAAACTTGGCCGATGCCTTTAGCGTTCTGCGTTTTTCGACGCGTTAGAATAATTGCAGCCGTTAGGGTTGCAAGGAGCAGGAGGCTGAGGTTGGAATTGAACTCAGGAATGGGAGATGTGAAATCCGCCGCCCATGCGCCGTAAATAGGAATTGTTTGGCCTTGCGGAATCTGGGGATACGGGGAGTTCGTGACAGTTATCGTTCCGGTGAGGTTTCCACTTCCAAGTAAGCCGTTTTGAAGTTGCCCAGTCCAATTCCCGTGGGCGGTAAAGTCAACATCATTGCAGGAGAAGATTACGCAGACGTGGATTTTCCCTTGGACATCATGGATCGTGCCCGATAATGTTGAATTGTTTAGAATCCCGCTCCACTCGCCCGTCGCCTGCAAAGGGAAGGAGCCCTGAGACGTCTGGAGTTGATCGTTCACCAACATTGACATCGCTACGCTATTGTCTGCTTGAATGAGTGCGTTCTGTAACTGGCCGTGAACAGTTCCGTACCCTTGAATCTGAATTGTGACCGTTCCGGTTCCAGACGCGGCAGCAGCTGGTGGCATCAGAATTACCAAGACTGCAATAAGGATGACTGACGGCGTTTTCATAGGATATCGCTGTAGAATCTTTCATCCGTCAGAATGGGTTACGTTAGTTCTGCGTGTACCTTCCTAAATAGCCCTAGAAGAAGCGACGCCTCGCGTTTTGTGACAAAAGACCGTGAGACCACGTTGCGGAAAGCGCGTTGGGCGAGTCTACGCCTATGCGCCTGGATGTTGCTTCGTATCAGCAGTCTGTTGAATTGTTGAAGGAGCCTTTCCATGGCAGGTCTAGAAGCCAACTCGAAGCTTCGTCCTCTTATTCTTTGGTGGAAGATTTCGTAGAAGATGATTGAGGCGGCCGTTGCTATGTTCAACACATTGTAGTCGCGGCTTGCGGGTATTGTGACCATCAAGTCGCAGGCTTCCACTTCTCGGTTACTTAATCCGGAGCTCTCTCTCCCGAAGATGATCCCGACGGTTCCTTTGGCCGCACGTACTCTTTCAGCGAGTTCGGTTGGTGTGATTGATACTCTGGAGAGGTTGGATGTGCTTGTTGCAACCACAGAACTCGTTCCTACAACCAAGTCCACGCCTTTCAACGCTTTCTTGAGTGTCCCGACGACCTTTGCACACTCGAGGATATCCAGGCCTCCCATTGCGAAAACCTTCGCCTCGTTATTGATGGGCGTTTTCGGTTTCACGATCCAGAGGTCGTTTAGCTGGAAATTCTTCATCGATCGGGCTACAGAGCCAATGTTTCCCCCTGTCTCTGGTCCCAGGAGAATTACTCTAATCGGCGATTCAATCACGCTCGGATTCTGTAGTTGCGTCAGCGATCTGGTTTGACAACGTCATCAATTCTCTTGGATTGAGTTCGTAGATTCGCTTGTCAAGAAGGGTTACGTGCTGAATTATCGTGTTACATCGTATGGGATATCGCGCCTTCAGGTATCTCGCCAAGACTCCCGTCAGTATTCGGCGGCGTTGGGTAAACAGCGATCGTACCATATCAACGAATAATTCCTGGTTTTTTACCTGAAATTTGTCGCTGGTTGGTCTGATTGTGACAAGAGCGGAATCAACTCTCGGTTTCGGGTAGAATGCCTCCCGAGGGACTTTCATAACAAATTCTGCGGCAGCCTTAGATTGCAGCATCACGCTGATTCGTCCGTACTCCCGGGATCCGCTAGGGGCTGTTAATCTTCGGACAAACTCCTCCTGCATCAACAATGCCGCCAATCGAAATCGACTGTTCATAATTAGCAGTATGAGCTTTGAGGAAATGTTGTAGGGGGGACTGGAAACGACCTTTGAACCATCAGGGATTTGTGCGGTTAGCGCGTCTCCTTCAACAACTGTCAAGTTCTTCTGGTGGGAGAATTTTGCTTTCAGGTATGCAGCAAGCGCCCGATCTTTCTCGATCGCTATTACGCGTCCTGCTCTGTTTATCAAGGCCTCGGTCAAGAATCCGAGGCCGGGCCCTACCTCAAGGACCGTATCATCAACTGTTAGCTCAGCCAGGTCAATTAGACGTTCGCGAACGCGTTTGTCAATTAGAAAGTTTTGTCCGAATCGTTTGAGCGGAGGTATGCCTATCGAGTCAAGTTCACTTCGAACCCAGGCCATAGTAGATTCCTCAACCGATTTGATGGCTGGCGGACTCTGCTCGAGGTTACACCTTCAGGAAGTTGGCGATGTCTGTCTGTCCTGTTGGTTTAGATAATGTGGAGAGTTTGACTCCTGTTCGTCGAACCATAGCAACGGGGATCGAGTCCAAGAATTCCTTCATCAAGTCATGCGTAGCTTTCATGACGGTTTTCTCATCTGCGGTTGGTTGTTCCAATGTCTTCGATTTGGTGTGAATCGACAAGTCGTTCAGTATGGCTATGATTGCTACCGACCTGCACGTCATGCCTTTCTCGTTCAGCTTGGCGGTTACGGCATTTGCTAATTTGCTTAGTAGGGGAAGTATTTCTGGCAGATCACTTGAATCCCGTTTCAAGGTAGCAATTCGGCTTAGCTGTGTTGGTTGTTCCCTTTCCTTTACTGGTTCATCATCCTCCCCCCGAGCGGCCCGAAAAAGATAACCCCCTAGGCTCTTCCCGAAGTTTTCAACGAGACTGGTCGGGCTGAGCGTCGAAAGTTCAGCGATTGTCCTAACGTGCATTTGATCCAGTTTGTCTTCCACTTTCTTTCCTACTCCAGGCATCCTTGATGCTGGCAATTGTGTCAAGAAACTGTTGACATCTTCCGGCCTCACCACCGTAAGCCCATCCGGTTTTCTCTCGTCGGAGGCAATCTTGGCGACGAGCTTGTTGGGTGCAATTCCAATTGAGCAGGTGATCTGTTCGTCAGCGAGTATCTGTCTTTTAACCTCGGCCGCGATGTCTTCAGTTTGTTCGAACTTGTTGTTTGCTCTTGTTGAGATCTCTATGTAGGCTTCGTCTATTCCCACCTTTTCAAATGCGTCGCCTTGCCCTCTCAAGATTTCCATTATGCTGTCGGAGACTTGTTCGTAATAGGGGCGGTCCATTGGGAGGAACACGGAGTTTGCGGATTCGAGGAGTTTCTTTGCTCGGGCGATGGGTATACCCGCTTTTACGCCATATTTCCTTGCTAGGTAATTGGAGGTGCTGACTACTCCGCTTTCCTCAGTTCGGCCGGAATATACGCAAACTACTACGGGTTTTCCGCGGATGTCTGGTTTTCTGTTCTCTTCGCACTGGGCGTAGAAGTAGTCGAGGTCTACGTGCATGATTACCCTATTGGGCAAACCAGCTCTCTCAACGCATTGGTACTTCTGTCTATAGCGCTCTGGAGAAAACCCGGTATTTTTCTCCCCCGGTCAATTCGTCCATGATCCTTTTGGCTACTACTTTGATCGGGTCTCCGATGCTTGTTCGTTCGCGAATGTCCTTAAATGACGTGAATGGCTTTTTCTCCCTGGCATTGATTATTTGCCACATTGATTTTTTCCCGATCCCCGGGAGCAACTCTAGTGCGTGCATGCGTGGTGTGATAGCTTGGGAATTGTTGAAAAAGGCAACAAATCGCTGCTCTTGCTGTGCGATTAGGTCTTCCAGCACCGAGAGGAGTTCGGCTTTCGCATTTGCGGTCAGGTCGTTGTAACCGATTCTTCCGATGATACGGTTGATTTTCTCCCGTCGGTCTTTCCCAATGTAAACGCGCTCGTGAAGGTTCTCCTGAGTTCCAGTACGTATTTCGGCCTCAAGGAGTGTGAAGTATGTTTCACCGATCACCTGAACAGTTGGCAGCGCAAGGTGTCTAGGCTTGTCTGTTCCCGGTCGGCCGTATTGCAAATAATCTAGCACGTACGCGTATTCTTCGTAAAGTCGCGGTGGGACGCCGCCCTCCACACCACTTCCGGTCGTTGGCCTGAACCCTGAGGGACCCGAACTCGCACTCCGCGTTTCATCTGGGCTTCTTGTACTCTCGCTCATTCTAATCTCTCCAGAAATCGTTTGCGCAACATTACGCGCTAAATGAAGTAGGGGTTTAGCCTCTGTGTCTTCTCAGTGAATGTGGCAGAATGGCCAGTGTCTGGCAACGTTGAGCATATCCGCTTAGAATTGAGGGTTTGCAAGGGAAAAAGGTTTCCCCGTATTATGTTTAGGAATCGCTTCGGGGGGGTTAATCTTCTCGATAGCTATTGAGAAGTTTCAGAATGTCTTCCAGTTGAGTACCGCTGATTATTCTTCCTTTGACTGTGAGGATTGCACGTAGCTCTTCGATGTAATGGGGCATTGTGTTGACGACTTGAATTGCATCCTTTCGTTCGAGTTGATGTTTCTCTGATAATTCCCGTACTAGCTTCTCAGCTTTAGCGGGGGATACTTTGGCGAACTTGGAGGCGTAGTCAAGTGTCCGCCTCTGAAATTCGCCCAGTTCTTCTTCCTTTGCCCGTTCGAGAGTTCTCTTGGCTTCGGTGGTCGTGGTGGGCTTAGAATCGATAATCTTCCTGGGCAATCGGTTCACTCAACGTACAGGGGTAATGTGTTCAGGTCGCGCGATAATCTGTTTCGTCTGATTGCCCATGGTGACGTGAACCACGTATGACTTGCCACGTTTCGCTTGAATTACTCCAACCCTTCCATGGTAGCGCCTGTGCGGCATGCCCTTGTGCACTGAGGGCTCAATTATGATCGTTACTTTCTCGCCGGGTTTGTAGGTTCGGAGAATTCTGCTGAGGCCTATTTTTCCTCGCTCGCGAGGTCTCTTCCGGAAGAGGGCCCGCGTCCTCGAGCGGTAGCCCTTCGAGCGCCTTACCATGAGTCATGACCTGAAATTTGCTAGCACATGAAGAGCACGCTAATTAACTTTCTTAGGAGATTTCCCGCGTCTTTCAGAGACGTGTTGGGAAAGGCATCTTTCCTCTGCCGAAGGCAGCGCCCCGGCGCTTCATGCTCTTCATCATCTTCTTCATCATAAAGTACTGATTTACCATTTCTTTGACTTCCTTCTCTGACGTGCCAGAGCCACGTGCGATTCTCCTCGCCCGTGAGGAGTCAACGAGTTTCGGATCCTCAATCTCATGTTTCGTCATAGATTGAATGATGACACGCCACGCGTCTAGTTTCTTCTCAGCGGATTCCATAGCGTCGTCTGGTATGTTCATGCCCCCAGGCATCATCCCAACCAGTTTCTTGAGGGGGCCCATTTTTCGAACCGCGACCATTTGGTCGTACATGTCCTTCAGGGTGAACTTGCCTTCGAGGAAGGCCTTCGCTTTCTTCTGTGGGACGACGACTTTTGCTTCACGAACCCTCTCAACCAGGGCTTTGATGTCACCCATTCCGAGGAGGCGCCCGACAAAACTGGGCGGGATAAACTGTTCAATATCCTCAATTTTCTCTCCTGTCCCAACAAACTTGATTTTCGCGTGCGTTGCAGCAACGGCTGAGAGTGCGCCTCCTCCCTTAGCCGTTCCGTCAAGTTTTGTTATAAGAATCGAACCGATCTTTGTGCTCTCATTGAAGGCGGCTGCCTGAGACATTGCTCCTTGGCCGATTGAGGCATCGATTGCGAGAATTATTTCGTTGGGCTGAATCTGTTTGGCTAGGTCCCGCATCTCGGACATCAGTTCTGCTTCGTCTTTGTGACGCCCCGCAGTGTCCACTATGATTAGGTCGTACTTTTGGCTGGAGAATTGTTCCATTCCCTTCTTGACTATTTTTAGGGTATTCTTGGAATTCGGTTCACCGTAGACAGGGACGCTGACTTTGTCAGCTAGTTGCTTCAGCTGGTCGAAGGCGCCTGGCCGGTAGGTGTCGGCGCAAATTATAGCGGGACGCAGGCCGCGCTTCTGGTAGAAGCGCGCAAGTTTCACTGCAGCCGTTGTTTTCCCAGTGCCCTGAATTCCAACGAGCATGATCACCTGGGTTTTGCCCGGTTCGATGATGAGTTTGCTTGGTTCCTCTCCGAGGAATCGGGTCAGTTCCTCGTAGAGAACCTTTACGACGTGTTCGCGGCGGGAAATTCCAGGGGGCAGCTTTTCTTCGAGTGACCGTTTCTCAACTGCCTGGGAAATCTGCATAACCAGGTTAACGTTAACGTCGGATTGAAGCAGGGCTCGTTGAAGGTCGCGGACAAGTTCCTTGACTGCCTTCTCATCAACGACAGCCATCCGCAGTAGCTTTTTCATTGCGTCGCTAAGCGACTTGCCCAGACCTTCAACTGCACTCATGCATTTTCACGATACACTTGATGCGTTGGTTGACGCATCCTAAAAGTTCTTGTAACTTCTACGAACCGTTTAATTACTCGCTAATGTTGCTCTGGTTTCAGCTGGTCGCTTTCATAGAAGGGTCTCGAGATGTCCAATAGCCTGTCTGGGAAAGACGGGTTGCGCATTTTGGAAACCGCTACGATTCCCAAGGAAGCGGTCATTGTGAACGGCCTCCCAGATGTCGGACTTGTTGGGTTGCTTGCAGCGTCCCATATCATCAGTGACTTGAAATTGAAGGAGGTCGGTGCCATTGAGTCTGACCTTCTTCCACCAATGATCGTTCTGCACGGCGGCCTTCCGAAAGCACTTATTCGCTTGTTCGCAGGCAACGGTTTGGTTGTCATCATCTCTGAGACTACGATCCCTGTCCCACTCATCAAACCCCTTGCGACGGGCATAGTTGACTGGGCTCGAACCAAGAACACTAAACTGATGCTCTCGTTGGGGGGTATGGCCGTTGCCAACCGGCAGGACATAGATGCTCCAAAGGTGTTTGCGGCTCTTTCCGCTAAGGAATTGGAGTCAAAGCTGCACGGGGCTGCTGAGGTCTTAGAGGAAGGTTACATAGTTGGCGCATACGGGCTTATCCTGCGCAAGTGTGCTGAGACATCCGTTCCCGCCATCACGCTGCTTACCCAATCCTATTACAACTACCCCGACCCCGAAGCGGCCGCGGCAGCGCTAACCGCCGTGAACAAGATTCTAGATCTGAATGTTGACGTTTCCGACCTTCTGAAGAGAGGGGAGGAAATACGCTTGAAGAGCAAGGATATGATGCACCGTACCCACGAAGAGATGCTCAGGATGGACAAGTCCCACGAATTCGACCTGCCGCCAATGTACGGGTGAATGTTGATGAGTTCTGAACCGAGGAGCGAATTTTCCACTCATGGGTCAGGATGGAATCCTGCCGCTGCATCCATCCAACCCTTATACAATCTGTTCGTGGCGGCCACGGAGGTCGTTCTAACCGTCGACCTACCCTACGTGGACCAAAAACGGGTTAAGCTGCACTGCCCAACGGAGGATTCCGTGGAAATATTCGCAGAGACAAGCAGGAAGATTACCTTCAGGGATCTAGGCGCCAAACATAGGCATGGCGAGTTCACATGCTACCGGGCCAGAATCCGAATGCCTGTCCCCGTTGATGAGAAAAAGATAAGCACGAAATTCAAACGGGGCGTACTCGAAGTTCATATTCCTAGGCTGAGATGAGCTTACTTCCCCGCCCTCTCTAGGGCGGCTAGAGTAAGCAACGGAAATATCACCGTAGCGTCTCCAACAATCGTGACGAGTTTGTTGGGAGTCTTAACTTTGCCCCAGCTAATTGCTTCCTCCAAGGGCGCACCGCTTGCGCCGCCCCCTTCAGGGCGGTCGAGCGTTATTTGAATCGCAGCGTCCACGCCGCCCCGGTATGAGTTTGCGATTAGGACCTGGTGTTTCGGCATCCCGCCACCAAGGATGATTGCCCCAACTCTCTTTCTTTCGTACGTCAAGTCCACGAGCGTTGAGAAATCTTTGAAGGGGTTAACGAAGAGCGGTTTGAGGCGGCTGTAGGTCCAGAGGTTCAAGCCGAGCATTGAATCAAAAATGCCGGGGCAGAAGATTGGGACTTTGCGTTTCTGTGCGGTGTAAAGAATTGAGCGCTCGTCCCTGATCTGTTTGCCGAATTCCCATAGTAACTCGTAGCTGGCGATGTTGCGCCGCCTTGTTTCTGGGATACGGTTGAGCATTCGGTAAGTTACTTTCTCAAGATGTTCGATTGCTTTCTGGGTGACGAGAAGGTCGTAGATTCTGGATAGCCCTTGGCGTTTGAGTTTGTTATCGTCTGCGAGTTCTGTTCCAGCGATGTGCCGGTGTCCTAAGCCTTCGAGGAGGTCGTGTGTTACGTTTGCGCCGGTTGTGACAATTCCGTTGAGCAAGCCATCATCAATCAGGTCTGCGATGATTGTTCTGAGGCCTCCGGGGACGATTGGGCCCGCTAGAGAAATCAGCTTAACACACTGGCCGTCCTTAAACAGGCTTGCGAGGATTGTTACTGCTTTCCCGAATCGTCCGGGCCCAAGGACCTTAACTGCTTCCATTTGCTTTGCAATGCCGGAAAGGGACATACGTTTCGTTAGTTTGATGTGCGAAACTAAGGGCACGGAGTGAACCTTCCAAGGCGTGTTTGGGAGAGAGGGAGAATTAGCCCTTGGTCCGCATTATCTTATTCTGTCCCAACATTTGCCAGTACTCGACTTCGACGCCTGGAGCCAATTTGGCCTTGATCTCCTCCTCTTCAGGCATGGGTGTTTCGAAGGTCTCGTAAGACTCCATATCCATGACCTGAATGTTATTGCCCACGAAAGCAAGTACCTGCCCCGTCTTCTTCTCTATCATTGGAACTTCAACTCGTGCATCTACAGAGCCGATTAGATTCTTCTTTGTTCCAGTTGTAACACTGATGGCTACGATTCTAGCCTTCGCGGCCCCATGTTTACCTGGTTTTGATTTTTCGTATTCAACGATTTTGCAAGGTTCCCCATCTATGATTACGTAGTGGCCGATTTTTAGAGTCCCAACGTCTACTGGTTTGCTCAGTGTTCTTCGCCCTTAAGCTAAGCTTGAAAACAGTTAACGCCTACTCTTTGTCTAAAAAGCTTGTCTGGTCATCCGATTCTTTCGCAGAAGGTTTTGCGAAACCAAATTCGGCCCTGCCTGTGGGGTTTGAGTGGATTACTTAATTATCCTCACGGCGGGTAGTGTCTCCCACGTGGAGAAGCAGAGTTGACTCTGAAAGTCGGCCTCGTTTCTAGGCTCGATGAGCCGCGGGCCCTCGAAGCGGCGGCAGCCCTCGCCAAGCAGCTAAGGCGGAAGGGCATAGCAGTCACAGCTGAACTCGAATTAGCAAAACGAGGTCGACTAGGCGGCGGTAAGGACCTATCCGATCTCAAAGCGGATCTGATTGTAACCGTGGGAGGCGACGGGACGGTTCTAAAGACGTCAATGTCGATCCCTGAACCGGAGACACCAATTCTAGCCGTGAACATGGGGAGGCGTGGTTACCTGACTGAGGTTGAACCGAGCAAAGCCTTACGAGCCATCGAGCTTTTCGCGAGGGGCAAATGCCGGTTAGAGAAACGAGCAAAGCTCGCAGTGCACCTGAACGGAACACACGTAGTTGACGCGCTCAACGAGCTGGTGGTATCATCTGGAAGCCCCTCGAAAATGCTTGACCTGGTCCTCGCTGTAGATTCTGAGCCTTTTCTACAGGTCAGGGGAGACGGGCTCATCGTTTCAACCGCGACAGGTTCGACGGCTTATGCGCTTTCAGCCGGCGGGCCGGTGGTTGATTCATCAGTTGACGCGTTCGTAGTCACTTTCATTTGCCCACTTGAATTCTTGAGGCCGACCGTCCTATCAATGGACAGGTCACTTTCGATTCAACTGAAGAATCCAAAGTTACGGGCTCTTGTGGTGGCAGACGGACGATTTCAAAGAGAGCTTACCCAAGATGTCAACTTGGTGGTTCGCAAGGCGAAGCACTATACTGTGTTCGTGCGACTGCGGCCCGTTCCACCCTTGGGAAGCCTAACTCGACTTCACGAGATGGAGCGAGCGGGTTTCTGAAAGTTCTAGTTCTGGACACCTCGGCCCTAATCATGGGGCTAGACCCCCTAGGGCTTGATTTTGAGAGCTATTCCGTGCCCGAGGTCGCGGATGAGTTGCGAGAGCAAACTGGCCCCTCGTACAGGCTAACCGTTTCCAGATCCTCGGGTAAACTCACAATCCGTAGCCCCACAGCCGCTTCGCTCGAAGAAGTCGCTGAAAAGGCAAGGGTGCTCGGGGACCGAATTGTACTCTCGAAAGCTGATACGAGTGTCTTGGCCTTAGCGCTCGACCTTCGCGGCGAAGGAAAGACGCCTGTGATTGTGAGCGACGATTACGCCGTGCAAAATGTTGCGGAAGGAATCAGCATAGCCTACCAGCCCTTGGCTACGTTAGGGATCCGCGAAAAGTTCAGCTGGATCTACTACTGCCCCGCCTGCTATAGGCGGTACGCCCAAACAGACCTTCAGGTCTGCCAAGTCTGCGGAACCAAACTGAAACGAAAACCTGTCCAGAAAGAGGCTGCAAAGGGCCGTCATACCCAGCGCTAGAAGCTCACGATTTTCTGGCCTTGACTTTTTCGATTCCTCCATGGCGTGCGAAGTCGAAGAGATACAACTGCGCGTACCCGGCCCATTCTCCGAAACGATCACGCAGAAACTTAGCAGTCTTCAGCCTGCTAACCTTTCTACCCCTGAAGTAGAGCCGTGTGACAACTCTGTGAATCCAAACGTCAACGGGAGCTGCTTCGAGGCCGCCGAGTCCGTATAGCCAGAAGCAATCAGCAACTTTTGGGCCAACGCCTGGAAGGTCAAGAAGAACCTCCATGGCTTCTTCGTAAGGAAGCTTGCTCAAATCGTCGAGCTTCAGTTTCCCGGTGGCGATTAAACGGGAAACTTGAACCACAGGCTTCGCTCTATACCCCATGGAAGTCTTCGAGCGAAGCTCTCTCGGGGACAGCCCAGCCAAGGTCTCCGGCGTGGGGAAGAGAAAGGATATTGTGCCGTCGGGGAAATTCACCTTGGTTCCGTATAGGCGCATGAGTAGCCGCGCGGTCCTGTTCCATAGTAATGCTGAGTTGTTCTGAGACAAAATGGAGCAGATCAAGCTTTCAAGGAGGTTTGTCCCCCGCATCAGGCGAAGGCCCCTAAGCTTCGTGAAGGTAGTATGGAGCGGTTCGGCGTCGTCAGAAAATTCATTGTAGAACGACTCCAAGTCGTCGCTGAGACCGAGAACACGGTTCAAATGCAATCGCAGACTAACGCCTAACTGGTCATTTAGTATGGAAGTGATTGCGCGCACTCTGAGTTTGAAATCGTCTACTCCACCCACCTGACTTATGGCGTATTTGACGGGAGTGCCATTCAGTTCTTCGACGTCAACAAAACAAGCGCCGTCCCTCGTCCATTCAGGTTCTGAAGTTTGCGCGCTCAGAATTGTTGCTTCCAAATTCATGGGCCCGAGGGTGTCTTTAGGTGAAATTTCAAAGGAATATTCCTGAGTTGTGGTGGGCGAGGGGGCCGACAATATCCTTCCCTTCGATGGGTGCGTGGGGGCTGTGAGCGATTCTGGGATTCATTACCTATTATAAGACCTCGGCCAATCATAGCCCTTCAGACGTGGTGCGTGTTCGGCTCAATGGCCTCAAATGAACTGATCAAACGGACGCAGGAACTGAAGTCGAAGGGGCTGTCAACGTATGAGATAGCCGACGAATTGAAGGTTCAACCAGACACCGTCGTCTGGTTGTTGCTCCGGGGCAAGGAGCGAGCGGCGAGACATCCGCCGCATGATGTTTTCGTAGACTGGAGTTCTCTTGGTTCACATGGAAAACGTATGACTGCCGTTGCTTCGGCATTGGCAGATTTGATTCGGGAATCAGTCCGCGCGGGGGAGTTTGATGAACCCGATGTGATCGTTGCGATCGAAGGGAGCGGTATGGTTCTTGGCGTGGCAATCGCTAAGGAGCTGGATAAGCCATTCGCGGCTGTTCGTCCCCATCGCGTTGCGCATAAAAAGCTGCCCGGCTTGGTTAATCCGAGTTTTCACAAGGTCGCGGGAAAGAAAGTGTTGATCGCAGATGCGGTTCTACGAGCCGGCGAGACGCATAGGGCTGCGATTCAGACGCTGCGAAAGGCGAAAGCTAAACCTGTAGGCATCCTTGTTTTGGTCAACAAGAGCGGGAAGCCGAAAATCGATGGAGTGCCATTGAAATCCTTGATTCAAATCCTACCGGTCGCGCCACCCTAGCGACCCACACGAAAGAAATGTTTCATCGAAAGATCCACACGTCACCAGATTTCTTCAGCTCTTCCTAGGCTTTCAAGCCAAACCTTACGTTCCGTCTCTTCGGACGCCGCGGTAAGGAGGAGTGCACGCTTTGTGTCCTTCAGCGGGATGATGAAATATTCAAGCACGTTTCCGCTCTGGTCCCTAAGCATCAGTTTGCGTTTCGTGTCCGCAGGTTTCATCGTCTTCGGGTCAAGGTACTTGCACATAACATAGCTGCCTCGTGAGTCCAAGGCTCTAACCTCGAGTTTTCCACGCTTACCCTTTGTCAAAACATTCTCGGGCAGATCCAACTAGAGTCCCCAACTGTTATTCGGGCTTGAAGGGGGTTAAAGGCTTCCTTCTACCGTTGGAATTTTGCGATGAAATATCCAATTTCATCAACGTGAGGATGAAATCTTTGGCAAAGATTGGAAGATGGCGTGAGAGCCACGAGGCCCTTTGACCCGAGGATTAGTTTCTGTTCCACTACGCTAAGCCCGCATTCATGCTCGGCGAACTCGACGACTTGTTCACACTCCTGTGTTGTGTAGGTGCAGACGCTGTAGACTATGGTTCCCCCAGGTTTCGTCACTTTGCTTGCGGCCTTGACGAATTGTTTCTGATAATCTGCAAGGTTATTCACGCGGTCCACTGTCGAGAAGTCGTACACTTTCGGCCTGAGGCCGAGAGCGCTGCATGGCGGGTCGATTAGGGTGCGGTCGGACTGCAAGTCAGGAAGGTCTAGGTGGACGTACCTGGTATCATGAATCGAAAGCGTGACATTCGTACACCCCAAACGCATTAACGTCTGACGAGCCTGCCCTATCTTCTCCCTGTTTCTATCGAAGCCAAGAATCTTGCCGGAATTGTGCATCAACTGGCTAATGTGGGACAGTTTTCCGCCTGGGGAGCAGTTCATGTCAACGACGGTCTCACCCTCATGCGGGTCAAGTGTGTGGGCTGTGGCCATGGCTGCAAGGGACTGCGGGTAGAGGAGCCCTTCTGAAAATTCTGGCAAATCCCTGACTTGGGGTGCCCTGAACCGCCTTTGGTTTACTTGAACAGCCAACCCCTTCCTGAAGGTTAGGATATCGTTTGCGCTCATGGTTGCGGTTCCAGTTGCAAGGTGGTCCCCTAGCTCGGAGGCAACGGCAACCTCCTCCCCGATCCTAAGTTCCTCGCAGTTTAGAATTCCAGGCGCGTAAACATTTGCGCCTTGAAGCACTGATTCAGCAGTATGCTTATCCACGACGACCTTTCGGGCGGCGCGTGGAATCTCAAACGGGCCCTCAACTCGAATACCTAAGGCTTCGGGGAGAAGTGGATGTTGGTATACTTTGAGGCCCCGGCCTTGAAGCCTGTTCAGAAGTTCCTCAGGTGAGATCTTGGAAGTGTTGCAGCGGATGTAATATGTTCCGACGGGTTTCGTGAGTGCCTCAAGGACAGTGGGGGTTTCGCTGCCGTACACTTCCTTAGTAATCTTGACTACGTCTGCAGAGAACCTGCTCAGAATTGAGTTCAAGGGTATTGTTGGCATGGCTGAAGCCCCAGCGAAAGGCCCCTTGGTCAGGGCGTAAGTTGGCCGTAATATGTTTCAGTTTCGTACTCGAGGCGAACAACCCCGCCTTCTTGGTAGGAATCGAAAAGCTTGCGCAGCGCATCCATCATCGAGCCGTATCTAGTTTCACCGGGGAGTGGAAGATAGGAGGATGAAAGCAACCGTCCCGCCAGGCCTTCGAAATCTAGGACTTGGCTGTTGCTGAATGTTCTCACTTTGAACTGTCCGAAGAAGCTGCTTAGCGCCTGGTCGCCGACTTTGTCTTTCGCAGTGCGCCGAGAATGTGCCCGGTTCGCATATTCACTGACTAGCCGCTCGTACGCCTCCATAAAGCCTGGTGAATTCTTCCTGGTGTTCCAAATCAAAAGAACCCACCCGTGCAGTTTCAAAATTCTCAAGAATTCTCCGCGAGTCTTCACTGGGTCGAACCAGTGAAAGGCTTGTGCCGCGGTGACGAAGTCTACGCTGGCGGCCGGGAGCGTTGTGGCTTCGGCGGTACCATCTATGCTTCTGAAACTTGGATAAGGGCTGAGGAGGCCTTCCGCCGCTTTTCTCATTTCCCTGTTCGGCTCAACACTGTAAACCGGGTTTCGATGTTTCAGGAATAACTCAGTTAGAATGCCTGTCCCCGAACCTATGTCCGCAACAACTGACGCCTCCGAGAGGCCTAGTTCGTTTTCCATGAAAGCCAGAATGGCTTCGGGGTAGCGGGGACGAGACTGGGCGTAGTAGGTCGCCCGGTTTGAGAACCGCTTCTTAGAATCTTCCTCCACGGCTTCGCCACCCACCCCTTCCCCGATACGGCTTGCGGGATTAATTGGATTCCCCTGGAAGAATAGAAATATAGATGGCTACGGTGACTCGAATGATTGTTGGTGGGTGGGCTTGAGGCCGCAAGCAAGAGCAGCCATGGTAAACGTCGCAGGCCTTACGGCGCTGATTGTCTTCACGGGTCTAGTCTACCTTAGAACCCAGGCGCCCCTCATTCTGATAATTGGCGGCCTGATCTCAGTCGTTGGTGTCGTCGGAACGATGATGCGCAGGAGCTAGAGAGGCCCACAGCTAGAACCGCTGACTCCATTCCGAGAAAGTGTTACCTTGACTCAAACTTATCCTGAAGCTACAGTTGGCGCCCTCGTCGTGAGCGAGAAGGGCGAGGTTCTCATCGTTCGCTCGCATAAGTGGGGTAACAAGTACACGGTCCCAGGGGGGCATATTGAGCTTGGGGAGCGGGCGGAGGACGCGATTAGGCGTGAGGTGAAGGAGGAGACCGGCCTAGACGCCGAGCCTGTTGAGCTGCTAATCGTTCAGCAGGCAATTTACCCGAAAGATTTTCACAAGCATGAACACTACATCTTCATGGACTATGTCCTGAAAGCGAAGAGTTCTAAGGTGCAGTTGGATGGACGTGAACTGCAAGACTATGTTTGGGTTAAGCCTGAAGAAGCCTTGAAGCTGGACTTAGAGGAGTATACGCGCAACTTCGTTCTCAAATACCTAGACAAATATCGAAAGCCCGCTAAGCGAAATGAAGAGGAATTCTAAGGCGGAGTAGCAACTACTCCTAGTGTTTTCAGGAGCCTGGCGTGTTCTTTTCTTGTGATCCATTCTACGTAGAGGTATTCTGCGATGGCGTCGTCGGCCATGCCGAGTTTTCTTGCTTCCTTGACTGTGCATTGGTATGCTTCGATTTCTGTTGGGCGGTCTACGTAGCTGTAGTTTTCGTCGAACAGTTCCCTGCCGTCCAAGTATTGTTTTACGTGGGCTAGTTCGTGGATGATGTCTAGGTAGAGGTAGTGGGCGTCGGCGGATTGCATATACTCCAAGCCGACTACGAGGCTGCCGTCGCCGTCATTGACGTACATGTAACTAGTAGCCTGAGTTAGGGTGACGTCGGTCCTCTCAAGGATACGTTTCAGCAGAGTTGGGCTGCCGATGTAGGCGTTGAGGGATTCCACCTCCTCTAGCCCAGAGAAGACCTCCCGAAGCCGATACCTTCCCTCAGGCAGATCTCTGTTGACCCTGAATGATTCCATAACCACGATTGACAGCTCGCATGCGACTGTGGACCTGTTGCTTAGTTCGCCGCGATTTTGCGGTTTGCTATCTGGTAGGCGGCGACGATACCCCAAACCGATTCCAAGACGACAAAGAGAGTTGCGCTCAGGTCTAGGGCATAGACCACCAAAGCGAACGCGCCTATGCAGTTGAGTAGGTTGTAAGACAGGTCTGTTCGCTTCATTTTTCCGAATGAGTTGAGGCCGAATGCGATTAAGAGCATCAGCAGCCCAGCTGTTCCAAGCAGGGACGTGATTAGACTCACAACAAACACCGAATTACAATCGCCCTCTTCAGCTTCATAGATTAAAGCTCACCAACCCCGCATTTCCCCCTCGCTCGTGCGAAGAGCTGGATGCCACCTTATGTTTGGGTGCTAGCCACCCGAACTCTGGGTGTCCCATACCCAATGTCCATGTGTCCCACACCATGGTTCTATCGCACATTGAACTTTCAATGTCCGAGAAGACGCTGAAACTCTGACGTCGTGCGCACGCTTGGAGGTACCCCCCAGGGGGGTGGAGTAGTTTTCTTAGTCAGACGGGGCTGGTTTTGCGGCTTTTCCTGCTATGCTCGAAGTATTCGACTGGGCATCAGAAGGAGTCTGAAGTGTCTCCGACACCGGAGACTCATGGTGACTCTAAACTCTCTAAATTTGGCCTCCTATTAGAAAGATACGGGCGGCAAATCCCCAGATGGCAAAACTCCCAATTTGAATTAAGGCGAGTATATTGGTTTGATAAACTGCGAGAGTCAACAAACCCGCGATTCCACCGACCATGCCCAGAATAGAAAGCCAGTTTTGGTAGCACGTTGCTCTTCCACGCCAGCCACACGAACAAAAACTAGCCAAGCCCCCACGCCACAAGCCCCGGATCAGTGAGAAAGTACGAGAGGTTTGCCCAGATCGCCGCCTGATAACTGGCCTCCGCGGTGCTAGGTGCCACATTGCCCGCTGCGACAATCGACAACAAAGCTCCCAATTAGGTGTAGAAGGCGAAGGCAAGTAGTAGAATTCCGCCGAGAGGATGGTAGCAGTTAGGGCAGGACTACTGCTTTTCAACCCCAGCAAGGTTCCGAGTCCTACAACAAACGGAACCGAAAACACAGTCTACACCAAAGTTACGGCTGCGAAGAAGAGATAGCTCGTTTCGTTGCTTGTGAAGAACGATAATTGTTGGGCAGCCGTGTTCGGAACTGCATCTATATACTAGTCGAGAAATTTATATAGGCACGTGTCTTGACCGATTCCCGAGGAATTTTGAACGTTAGAGCGATTTCCAGAATGAGTGCCGCGTTAGCTCTTATCGTGATTGTTGTTGTTGGAGGCTTAGCCGGTGTAGTCTACTACTATGGTTCCAAGCCATCCCCAACGACGGTCACAACCACAGCAGCGGGCCCTGCCCCGGGCTTCGTGAAGTCATCGACCTACGTCTATGAAAGTGGACAAGTGTTTCAGTATCTTGACCCTGCTATCTCCTATTACACTTATGACGCTGAGATTGATGGAAACGTGTATGAAGGCTTGCTGCGGCTCAATGGGAACAGCACAACTGCAGTGATTCCCTGGCTCGCTGAAAGCTATCAGCAGATTTCGCCTACCAAATACCAGTTCAAGCTGAGACAGAACATTACCTTCCAAGATGGAACGCCTTTCAATGCGAGGACTGTCTGGTTCGGATACAATCGGGTTCTCATGATTGACGGGACCAGTGGCTCGGGTAGTCATGGCATTCAAGCAGCATGGATCATTCAGCAAATGCTCGATACAAGCCTGTTTAGTTTCTTCACACCGAACCAGCCTTACGACGCAGCCTGGGTGCAAAAGGTTCTTGCCCTGAATTTCATTGAGATCGTCGATCCATATACGATCAACATAAACATCAACAAACCTGTTGCTACTGAGTTCAGTTACTTGCTGACGGCGGCGGTGACGATAAACGAATTCGTTTCTCCATCATTTGTTGTCTCACACGACTTTCCATCCGCGTGCGCAACATCCGACTGCCCAGCTGACACAATCAACTACAATGCGTATTTCAATCACATAGCGGGACATGGAGAAACCGCGATGAACTACCTAAATCTGCCCGCGAATGGTGCCAAGGCAGGCACCGGACCATACTATATCGATAGTGTCAACCCGACAACTTATGAGATTGTTCTGAAAGCAAACCCCAACTATTGGAGTGGACCAAAGGAATGGAGCGGCCCTCCGATAACGATGGGAATCAAAACTGTGGAGTACGTCTACCAGCCTGACTTCGCGACTCGAATACTTGACTTGAGAGGCGGCCAGGCTAGTGGCATTCAGGTAAGCTCGGCTGACCTCTACTCGATAGCAGATAGAAACCAATGGTTGAGCAGCAATACGCTTGTATCGACCATACCCGGTGTCACTATTTACGGGCCTTTTGCACAGTTGGGCGTATACTATGTGGGTTTCGCGACGAACGTAACAGATACAACAGGAAATGTGCTTAAGTTCCAACCATTCGCGGATATCCGTTTCAGGTTGGCTGTCGCAAGTGCCGTCAACCTCACTGACGTAAACATCAGCGTCAACAACAAGCTTGGGTTCGTGGCCAACGAGTTCGTACCACCTGGGACCGGGCCTGAGGGGGCATATAATCCGAACATTACGCCAATTTACAATTATGATCTGACGATGGCTGAGAAATTGCTTGTAGACGCCCAGAAAAACCCGCTTACGTCCTTTGAGGACGTTAACGGACACTCATATCAACACGGTGTTATCGACAACTCATTCGGACCTGACAACGCCAAAACCATCACATTCTACGTTGAGACTGGAGACACAGTACATCAAAAAATATTTGCCACTATTGTGTCAAACCTGAATGCTATTTCGACAAACGATAATCTCGGTTTGACATTTACAATCGCTTTGATTCCAGGTGGCCAGGAATACAGCTTGGCGTCGAAGCACTGGATCTACTCTTACGCGGGCAGCTACTGGGTCGACTACAATCATGTGATGGACTGGATGAGCGCTTTTGCCTTTCCCGGCGGCAGCACTCCATTGTTTCTTAATTGGAACCTTACGGCCCTTAGTAATCTCTACTCGCAAGGCGTCGAAGCCGACAGAAGCGGCGATGTGCAGTCGTTGCTAAGGATTCACAACGACGCGGAAACAACAGCGAACAATGCCGTGATGTACATGTACACGTATTATCCAATGGAATTCGACGTCCGAACCTCGTATCTGCGCGGATACTTCTTCAACCCGAATACTTTCGCCTACTACGCTTGTATGTCCTACGCCACCGGCTAGTTTTTTTCCCCACCTTTTCTTTCTTTGGTTCTTCTATAGAAGACAGTAGAAATGACCTCGTTGAATAGAAAATCTGGAGGCAGAGTTGCCCAATTAGTCGATTAATTGGAGTTTATCGTTCACGTGCAGTTTCTTCTAGGTAGTTGAGAACGCTCTTCCAGATTAGGCCGTCTTGTCGCAGTTTGCTTTCGAAATTGTTGTTTTCGATGAAATCTTTGAATGCCTTTTGCGTGGGCTCATCGTACGCACCACTGATTGATCCGTCGTAGAATCCTAGTTTCTTGAGATCTCGCTGCAATATGGTTACAATGTGGCGATCAATCGTCAATAGACTTTTCGGGTCTTCTCTTGATAGGAGTGTCATATCGTATACTCTGAAAATGCGATGTAACTCCTCGATCGGATGCTCATGATCGTCCACGCGTAGGTCCACGTACTTGTCTGTGAATCCCATATAACCGCCTTTGTCTCTGACGACCAGAAGCGCAGCAGATTGCTGACCCCTTCGGTCGCCGCCTGCCGTTTGTCCAGCTGACAGCGCCGCCAAAAGCCTGTCGACCAGTTCACCGGAAGCTTTCTCGTAAGCTTCTGCCATGGACTTGACAACTTGAGGCCCAGCAAGAAAGTTACCTTGACAGCTGTACCCTTTCCCAGTTGTATGTCCAGCCCATCGGTAGCAATCAGCTCCAGTGTGCACGTCCACATGACCCTGCGCGTCGACTACTGCGACTTGGCTGATTCTGGAAAATGGGTCTCCCTCAAGAAGCGTGTGGAGCGTCTCACCCGCCGAGTACTCGCACTCCAGCAGTTCAAGCCCACGTTTTCCATGGGATACATTGCTCCCTGCCTGTACGGCGATCGCTCCAACCTTCGCCTTTGCCCAAGGGACAGTAGCGCCCGCGGCAGGAAACTTAGACTCTACTGCAATGCCTAGGTCACCTCTTTCACTATCAAACGCTACAATCGAGAACGTCGTTGGAATCAGGTCCTGATCGTAACTCTCTGCGACAGACTAGTTCCAGATGTCTATAAATTCTCTTAGAGCCACAGTTGCTGTTCGCTGATGATTGCGACAGCTGTACTGCGCCCGTAGCGTCGTTTCGTGTATGTGTGCTGGTGCGCGCACACACGAAAAGGTAGGGGCCAAGAATACCCAAAGCCTAAATCTCATACGCGCTGGCAGCCTGGCTGAACCAAAGATTGCCCCATGACAGAGTCGTTCTGATTACTGGTGCTTCGTCCGGCTTCGGGCAGCTGAGCGCTTCGTTGCTCGCCAAGCGTGGCTTCAGAGTCTTCGGAACGAGTAGGAAGCCCTCGGGAGAGAAGCAGGATGGAGTCGAAATGCTCCTCGCTCGCCATTGCTTCTCTCTTGGTATGGGGGACTGCTCAAAGCGATTAGGCACTCTGCGGATTCGACGGTTTTTTTGCAAGCTTCAATGGCAACATTCCCCAACTTGATCGAAGCTAAGTTAACCTCTTCGGCGGTTATGCTTCCTGTATCTGATCGCTAACGCCGTTGCAATCATAATGATGGCAATTGTCGCAATGACATAGTTCCCGAACGCACCGATCGGATTCGACAAAGTCTCGCGAGAGAACTCAGGCCAACCCCCCACCCAATTCACAACAGTCATGGTATCTTTGATCATTTCAGAAAAGTCAGTCATGGCAGAGTTTGCATAGGAGAGCAAGAAGCCTCTGTCGTTAGCGTATCCTCCAAAGAACCAAGAGCCATTCGCATAGGTGATAGTGAGTATACTCGAACCGTGTGCAGCGCTCGCAATGTAAGATGGAATAAGCGAAGTGAGGTCGGTGAATCTTACACCGTTATACGATGCTGCCCATGCCGTGAGCGGTTCAGGAGTGCCTACGGGTGGACCTCCCCCTATTTGCCACGAGACTCCATCCCAGGCGAACGCGTTCACAGCGTTGCAGCATGATGTGTAGTTCAGAGCGTGTCTGGGGCCAAGAGCTGCATTCAGCTCAGGCGTGAGGTCAGTGAAGTTCTGTCCGTCATACTTCGCTAAGAAACCTACTCCGCCAACGAGCCAGTAGTCGCCGTTCCACTCAATCGCCTGAACTGAATGAAACTGCCTACCCGTCTGCCACATTGCGGACTCCAGCTGGGATGAGAAGTCAGTGAAGTTGACTCCGTCATAGCGATAGAGCACACCTTCGTTCCCCTGCCATCCCCCACCCACGAGCCAGTAGTGCCCATTCCAAGCGTTCGCAAAGAACACTGCATCCCACTGATTGGGTACATCGGCGGAAAGATCAGTGAAGTTGTAGCCGTCGAACAATGCCAACGCCATATGATTCCTCGGTTTGCCTGTTGATGGGGATCCCCAACCTGACGGTAGCCAATCACTGCCTAGACCAGAGAGCAACCATTCGCTACCATTGTAGCTGGCCGCGAATACGTCTCCTCCATGCCAAGACGCTTGCGCTGTCCACAAGTACAGAGTTCCTGCTATAGTCTGGCTCTGCCCGTCGTAGAGGTAGATGTACGGGTTAGACCCGTGCGCGCCGGGAGTGATCCCCCAGCCTGAGATCAACCATTGCGAACCATTCCAACTGCCAGTCCATACTACGCCATAACTTGGAAGATGAGCTACCGGGGTCAATGAGTGATTTGATAGGAAAATTCGGTATAGTCTAGGAGCCTGACCCGGCCGAAACCAAGTTCCATTCTGGCCTCCGACGAGAATATACTGATCTTTTGATTGGACCGCAGACACCGATACTTGAGTTATTGGGATGTTGGTGGCTGGCGTCAAAGCAATGAGGATAACTATGATCATTACAAGCGCAGTCGAGCAGCGTCGTTCCATCTGCTGAAACACTGGTCCTATACGTCTTTACGACTAACGCTTCGGCTTAGAGCCTTCTGCAAGGGTTGACTTTAATCTGCGTTTTGCGTGTGGCTTTTCGACTTGGTATCGTGGTTGGCTTGAGTGGCCTTAGCGAATCCGACCGAGTGATGGGCGATATTCAGCAGACACTAAAGAGAATACGCCTGCCCTACTCTGATGGCCTTTACGATTGGCAAAGCCAACTTCTAATCAGAAAGAACAAGGACCGAGAAACGATAGGGTCGAGCTCCATTCAAGGCGTCTCCTTTAGAGCATTCACCGACAATGGGTGGGTCTACTCAGAGTCCAACAAGGCAGATCTCCCAACGATACGTAAACTCGCCCAGTCCTTGAATGGAAAACGGTCTGGTTCAAAGGCAAAGACTCGTTTGTTTCTGCCTGACCCCATCAAGCTCGATGTGAAGACTCCGGTGGCTATGGACACAAGCGAGGTTGCGCTTGAAGATAAGTTGCAGAGGATTCGAGAACTCTACAGCCTCGCAAAGGGGATGGATTCCAGAGTCCTTGACGTTAACGTCTACTATTCCGAAATAGCGTTGGAGAGAGCGCTCGTATCTTCCCACGGCACATTTGCAAGGCAACGCATTCCCCGAACGAGAATCTCGATGCAGGTTATCGTTAAGGAAAATGATGTGACCGATTACGACTTACTCTCATCTGGTGGCACCGTGGGCTATGAGGTTGTGGAGAACCTAACGGAGGAGATGCTGAAGGAGACTGTTGAAGGTGCCCTGGTACAGCTCAAGGCTGTGTCGCCACCGACGGGACCTCAGAACGTGATCATTGACCCAGGGACGGTGGGTACAGTATGTCATGAGTCCTTCGGCCATGGCCTGGAGGCCGATCAAGCGATCAGAGGACGCTCATACCTCAAGGATCTGCTGGGAAAGAAAGTTGCCTCAGACATCGTAACCATCTACGAGGACTCATCCCTCAAGCAGGGATGGGGAAGCTACCAGTTCGATGACGACGGTGCCCCAGCCAAAAAGAACACATTGGTAGAGAAAGGGATGCTCGTCAGCTTTCTACATGATGTCGAAACCAGCGCGGCTATGCATGCGCAATTGACCTCGAGTTCGAGGACCCAGAATGCATTACGAAGACGCTTCATCAGAATGAGCAACACCTACGCGAAACCAGGCGATTGGAGCATCGATGAAATCATCAAAGAAACCAAGAACGGCGTCATGATGATGCGATGGCAGTATGGCATCGAGGACCCTCTAGGAGGAGGAATGCAGGTAACCTCCAAGAAAGGGTTCCTTATCGAGAACGGGGAGAAAACGAAACCGCTCAAGTCAGTAACCCTGACCGGACGAGTCCTAGAGGTGCTCGGAAACGTAGACGCGGTCAGCAAGGAGGGGTTTTTCGTGGACCCTGGGACCTGTGGAAAAGGAACGGAAGACTATGTTCCAGTAGGGGCCGGCGGAACATGGTGGAGAACCAAGGCGGTGATCGCGTGAACATACCCCAAGTTCTCGACAGAGCAACAAGAGCTCAATGGGAAGTCTTCATACAACACTCGAAGAGAACGGACCTCCATCTGAGAGGAAATCAGAGAGAAGCCTCAATCCGACAGGAAAACACAGGATATGGAGTTCGAGTGATAATTCCACGAAGCGATGGCGCTGGAGTCGGTTTTGCGTCCTGCAACTCCGAGGAGGCGGTGGAGGCAACTGCCAAAAGAGCGCACGATCTTGCCAAACAGAACCACTCCCCCTTCTTCGAACTCCCCAACAAGAAAAAACTTCCAACAACCAAGACAGTTGACATCAAGATCAAGGACAACAAGGACAAGGTGGCAAAGGACTATGCTGAGACAGTTCAGTCGCTGATCTCAAATGAGAAGGATGTCTCTCTAACCTTCGGCAAAGTCCGCACATACGTCTTTGAGAATCAGATATTGAACAGTCGCGGACTCTCATACGAGTCGACTGGCACACATCTTTACGTTGAGTTGACCTTGAAGGTTGGCGGCGGCAGCAATGTAACTGAATTCTGGCCTACACGTCACGCGTGCAGACTCGCCGACCTGGCTCCTTACAAAATCATCCCTGAGTGGCTAACCATCGCTAAGAGCAGCCTGAAACGCCATCCGCCAAAGACCAAGCAGACGACTGTCATCTTTGCCCCCACTCTCGTTTGTGACACATTCGTCCCTACTGTTGGCTTCCATGCAAGTGCAGAGGCAGTCAAACAGAACCTATCCAGATTCAAGAAGGGCGACAAGGTCGCATCCGATCAATTGACCGTTGTTGATGACGGCCTCTACCCGTACGGCCTCCGCACGAACCCATTCGATGACGAAGGGCAACCTCAACAGAAGACCACGATCATTGAGAAGGGCTTCTTCAAGAATTACATCTACGACCAACTCCATGCGCAGACAATGGGATCCAAGCCAACTGGCAACGGTATTCGCACCGGGTTCGGAGCTGACGCGGACGAACGGTACCAAGTTCCCCCCGAGAACTCGACCACCAACCTATACATCAAACCTGGAAATGAAAGCCTAGAAGAACTGATTCGTGATGTTAAGGACGGCTTACTGATCTACCACCCGGCATGGCTCAACCCTGATGAAATCACTACCCGATTCGGATCAGAAATCCGAAACGCGCAGGAAATCAAGAATGGCGAATTGGGCGAGGGAATTGTGGGCGGAACGTTTAGTGGAACTGCATTGGATCTCCTCCAGAAAATCTCAGGAATCTCGAACAATCCAGAAGTGATTTCGGGCTCCTCACTGGGGTGCGTTGCTCCCTACATTAGATTCGACGGCGTTCAGATCTCCGGCCCCGCCTGATGCGGCTGATAGAATTGCGCGGACAACTTCTGGTTGTGCGGGAATGCTGGTGCGCACACACAAGATTAAGAGGCTAGTCCAGCCGATAGCAAAGGCAAGGCATGATGATGTTGAAAGCGATCAAACTGAGCGAGGCTCCTTCTGAAGATACTGTTGGCGGTATCTTTGAGGGTGGGACGGTCAACGTGAAGACGCTCATAGACAAACAGCTCGGAGCAGAGGAAATCAAAGCCGCTATCGTCACCTTTTCCCCGGGCGCCCGAACAAAGATGCACGTTCACGACCATGAACAGGTTCTCTATATTTTGAGCGGCAGAGGAATCGTAGCCAACGAGCATCAGGAGCACATAGCTATGCCAGGCATGATCTTCCTCATTCCAGCGAGAGAGAAGCACTGGCATGGCGCCACCCCAGAGAGCAGCTTCTCACATTTGTACGTCTACAATTCGAAAACAGAGACCACGTACTAGAGTGCCGTTCGTCGGGATACTCGGTAATTTGGGCTTTTGATTGTGTGTGTGCGCACCACTAGCCCACAGACACACTCCATTCTTGATTGCCTTCTTGACGCGAAATGTCTGGTGATGTGGTTGAGCGGATAATTCTAAAGGTGGGGCCTTCACATGTCCCATATTGCATATTCCTGCCATAGCAGTTTTCAGAGTAGTGGTATGACGAGCAAGATCGCCATGATAACGAAAGCACCTCCAGATGTGAACGAGAGAATGCGTAATCCTCGCGGACCAATTACCCGCTTTCCACGTTAAATTGAAAGAATTATGGCCAGAGCCACGATCGCAGAAACTCCTAGGAGACTTACCCCGAAAATAGCATACGCCAAATTCCCTACAGTTTCTACACCAGTTTCTAGCAGAACGGAGCCTACCGTCACGAACCACAGGATGAGGGGAGGATTGACCAATGTAACTAGGAAACAACGGATGTAAGGCGCCCCAATCATTTTACGACCATAGGGGGAGACGCCTTTAACGGCTTCGCGCATCGCTGATACGGTCAGTCCTACCATCAGAACAGCCCCGGCAACTCTTAGTATGCCAAGAAAACGTTGAAGAAGAATTACGAACTCTACATCTATCAAGATGAGGAGTACGGACTCGGCCGCAAGCACACCGAAAAGCATCAGCAGACCGCGGCGCAAACCACGTATACTCTCATTTATTGACAAGAAGAAGATCGGCCCGGGGACTATGAGGATAGCAGAACACATGAAGAAGACGTAGAGAGCATATTCCGACGGAATCATGTCTTTCGGCTTCTACAGACCAAGTGCAAAGGGTCTTCGCAACGGCATTAAAAGCCACGGTCTAACATCAACATCCCATATGAGTACACTATACAAGGTGGCCAAAAATCTGGACGTAGTGCCTCGTTTCTACCTATTGTGTTTCGCATTCATGATAGCCATGGAAGGTTACTACGACGAGCTAAGCCGTTTGGAGTGTTCCGCCGGCATTTTCGCCGGCTGCGTGTGTATAACATATGTGTCTCCGACACCAGAGACTCGTAGTAACTCTAAACCCTGAATTGAAACGAGATGTTAAGCACCTGGTTCAGCGGAAACAAAGTCGTGACGACAAACACACTTCTCAGAAAACGTTGATGTGTGATTCTCTGAGAGGTATCTTTCTGGTGATGGATATGCTGGTGCGCAAACACCACGTCTTGAGAGAAAAGGCTCTTACCTAGGTACCTTACACACTTTGATGAGGTTCTGCCATGCCTCTCTGTTATGTTCTGTTGAACGTGGAGCCGGGCTCGGAAGAGAAGATACTCAATGAAGTGCGTAAGGTTCCAATGTGAGAAAGAGCCACCGAGTTTACGGAGTCTATGACATGATTGCGGAAGTCGAAGCTGATTCGATGGATGGGCTGAAGGAGATCGTCACATGGAAGATCAGACGGCTTGAAGGTGTTCGTTCCACCCTTACAGCGATTGTCATAGAATGAAATTATCTTATTTTCTCTCTCTGTGGTGAGTGTGGGTCTAGTAGTCCGCACACTCACATAATCAAAGTGAGAATTTCGCCGCGTGCTCGGAACCTGCTACAGGAATGTTCCAGGCGTACGGGCTAGGATGGGGTTAGAGTAAGCCGTTTTGCTGAAGATTCCGCTATTTTCGCTTGTCCGGTGTGTATAACATATGCTAGGCATGATTTTCTCGGGGATTTCTATCCTTATATGGGTGTGTGGGCAACTTGGGTAATTTATTCCTGAATTAGGAATAAATCGGGTGGGATGAATGCTGGAGATGGAGCTGGCTGCAAGGATTCTTTCTTACTGCTCTGAGGCCGACTTGTCCGTGTCGGAGGTTGTAAGGAAGACGGGTGGAAGCCACGATAAGACGGTGGCGCTAATCGGAGAACTCAAGGAACGGAGCCTACTGCTGCAAGAAATCTCAAGAAAGCGAAAACGAAGCGTCGGCCGACCAAGACAATGCCTACGTGCAACACCGATCGGCAAACAGTTCGTGAGAGATTACAACGGCCTTCGCGACCTGTCTCTTCGCAGCAATGAGCACGACATCGGGAAGGCTTTGCATCAGGCGGAACTTGCGCGAAGGCTAGTTGACAGCGGTATCTCACCGTACGCACGATTCCAGGAGATAAACCAACTTGCCCGGAACATCGCGAGCACTGCGAAAATTAAGCACCGCGCTCGATGAGCTAGCTATACCGCATATGCTGATCGGAGGATACGCCCTCGCAGCATATGGGCAAATCCGAGCCACCCAGGATGTAGACTTGGCCCTCGCTGCCAGTTATGAGAAAAGCGTTCAACTCCAACGCCGACTACAGAAACTAGGCTACCAACTTGCATCAGAACCTAACCGTGATGCACCACTCTTTCTTGTAACAGACCTCAAGGAAATGTTGGAAGTCGAAATGTGGACGAAGCCTGATGGAGTCATCTTCGACAGCGAACTTCTGCGCCGGCGTGTGAGAGTTCGGCCTTACGACGACAGTTTCGAAATGTTCGCGATTGGCCCTGAAGACTTCATGGTAAACAAACTTGCCAGAGCAGACAGAGGAGTCCAAGATGAGCAAGACGCGGCCTCGGTTCTGGCGCTGCAAAAAGGCAAACTCGACTATACCTACCTTAGGAAAAGGGCGAAGCAAGCAGGCGTGTTTGAGCTACTAGAGACACTAGTGCAGAGATTGCACAACTACGCATAGGTACCAATCACAAACAGTTCTGTAGAATAAAGTCTAGGCGTCTTTTTTGAGAATGGTCTTGGCTTTGGCTTTAGCTTCAACTGTGGCCTTGTGTAGTTGGCTGGTGATTATGGATTGGAGTTGCTGTTCCCTGATGAGTTGGGGTGTGCGGTAGTGGATATTGACGTATTGTGCGAGGCCGAGGGTTAGGAGCTCCCGCATCAGAGCGCTACTGCTGCGGCCTTCCAGTTTGGCGAGGAGTGTGACGACCCGCAGCCATTTGCTGCTGGCCCTGAAGTTGACCTGAACGCTCCTATAGCGGCGTAGTTTGAGGCGCCGCGGTTGGCTTTGGGAAGATTCAACATTATCCCCGTCAGATGGCGGCTGTACGCTAGTATTTCCTTTCGCCTGCCTGTTCTTCACGCCGCTTCTTCTCCAACCTTTTCAGCTCTTCGTTGAACCGGGCATCCGTCTCCTCCACTTCCGCTAGCAGCGAGCCTAATTCGTCGTTTTCCGCATCGCGGATGACGGCGGCGTTGAACGTGCCCACGCGGGCCATCACGGTGAATGCTTGGAGGCGGGCCTCTGCTTCTTTTGAGGCCTGCTCATCCGCTGTGATTTTCCTCAGTTCATCGTATGCTTCCATGCCTAATTCGATTAAGTGTTCCCGCCGCTTCGTCCGTTCCTCTAACGAGTGGATATGTTTCTTAGCGTCCTTCTCTTCCTGCATCGGCACCTTCTTCGTTAGAACTGCCATTTTGTTGATGAGCCCATCAAGGCGTTGAAGACGAGACTCCAGAGGCATGGCCTCCTCCTCAACGATCTTAATGATCAGCTCCCCGAGGAACTGTTCGGCTGTCTTGCTCTTCCTAAGCGCAGCCTCCTCCACCCAGGCAGCCAGATGAGTAGGAAGCTGAACCGAGAAGACACGAGCGTTCCCAGCATTTCCGTTCTCTGACTTGACGCAGAAAGAATCGTTCAAAGCTAACTGCAACTCCGAATTAAATGGCCAAAGGGGCTAGAGCCTATTCGACTGTGAGATTGCTAGCGTTCACTGAGTGCTAAGTGAAAGTGACCTGCGTACTTCAGAAACCGACGGTCATTCAAGCAACTTCACTGTGGAGAAGTTTAGCGATTGCCAGCCACACGACGGGGAACTCGAATCCGTTCGGCAACATGACGGCTATTCGATCGTTTTTACTTGTTCCCAATTTTTTGAGTGCATTAGCCGTACGATTTACCCTTTTGTCTACCGAAGCGTATGATAGACGATGCCCTTCATAGATGAAGAGGGTTTTGTCTTTGTTCTTGTTCACAGCCTCCTCTGAGAGGTGCCCGCTACTCTGCTACTTTACTTTGAATCTCTCCATCTTTTTCCCTTGGGCAAAGGAGGTTTATTCCATGAGGTTCGCACCGTTCGGTGGCGTATCCTCAACGAGAGTTCTCAAGAGACAGCGATTCCCTTCGCGGCGAGGTCATTTCTGTTTATCAGATTGATCGGCACTCTGCCCTGTGCTATTCTCACACTTTCTTCGGCTGTAACGCGCGACATTTCGGCAATCGCCTCCTCAGTTAGTCCCCCAATATGAGGACTGAGAATTACATTGTCTAGCGAGACAAGAGGAGAGCTTGCTGACAGAGGTTCCGCTGGAAATACGTCCAATCCCGCACCAGCAATCCTCCTGTTTCTGAGTGCGTCAATTAGAGCTTTCTCGACAATGATTGCGCCTCGTGCGGTATTGATCAGGTATGCGCTCGGTTTCATCAAGGCGAATTCCGTTTCACCGATCAGACCTCTAGTCTCAGAGGTTAGCGGAGCATGAATCGAAACATAGTCTGCTTCCTTCATGACTGTGGTTAGATCAGCTGGTTCTGCTCCTGCCTGCCTGATTTGGTCCCGTGAGAGATATGGGTCAAAAACAATAATCCTCATATCAAATCCTTTGCAGATACGGACAACTCTTCGGCCGATTTCACCCATTCCAACGAGTCCCAAGGCTTTTCCTGCGAGTTCTCTTCCTTTCATGTCGGAAAGCGACTTGTTTCTTTCCCACAATCCGTCTCTTACGAATCGGTCTCCAATGTGAGTCCCCCTGCTAACGCCCAGCATGAGTGTAACTGCTAGTTCAGCGACAGCTTCCGAGTTCGCGCCTCTACAGTTCGCTACGTAAAGGCCGCGCCCGGTCGCTGCCTGCACATCGATGTGATCGTAGCCGACCCCATAAGCTACAATTCCCCTCAGCGATTTCACAGCCGCGTCCATAACGTGATCAGTAATTCGATGGTACTCGGCGACAATAACTGCAGCGTCTCTCACTTTAAGAAGAAACTCTTCATCATTATTCGGTGCCCAAATAACCTCTGTGTCGCTTTCCAATATTTTCATCGCAGACGGGGTCATGAAAAGCCGATCTGCCAGCACGACCCTTGGCAAAACATCCACCCAAAATCCATCCAAAATTTGGTGAATGGTCTAGTGGTGCGGGCACCGTAATTTGAACCGTCGCTGCGGCAGAGGGAATTTGAACTCCTTATATGTACCGGTAAATTGGGGTTGAAATCCCCTTCATCATCTCTGAGCTATTAGCTTGCACATTGTCCATAGCAGACTGGTAATCTAGGTCTGACATTGAACCTTCTGACTCCTGGAAGATATTGCGCGTTCGTCGTCGATCTGGGTAACTACGGCAGGAACAATATTACTCCTAGAATGATCTTCGAAGAACTACGGAAGAGATCAAGCGATGACTTCACCTTCACGCACTACCATTGGAGGAGGTCTGGAAACTTTCTTCTGCAAGTATTCTCGGCGACACCCGCTTCTGTCCTTGAAGCGAAGATCTCGAACGCCATCAACCGAGTTTCAAGGACGAAACTCAATAGAACGTTTAGCTCAATCTTTCGAGATCTTGATACGCTTCAAGCCCTCATACAATATGCGAGGGAAAACACAGATGCGGCGCCGGGAAACTCTGACGTTGTCAAGAATGGAAGGTCGATGAAAGTGGCGGCTGTTTTTATTGAGCCAAGAGGCACTTGCAACTTGGAAATGCCCTGGCCTAAAATGCTTGACAAACGGGTCGAAGTCTTAGGTATGGTCAGAGAAGACCCAACTACCCTCATGGCTCTTTATGAGCGTCCACGGGAAGGTGGAGACTTTGGCTATGTCGCCAATGCGCTGAAAGCGTTCTATCGTCGTTCAGGAATAGTTGTTGAGTCAACTGCAAGGGCGTTGAGCGTAGTAGATGACATAGTG